>SAMEA104315437__coassemble_110_pt1 | contig 136829 bp, 115 predicted proteins | sample SAMEA104315437__metabat2_high_PE_043 | metagenome-assembled genome bin SAMEA104315437 (sample SAMEA104315437) | gut metagenome | biome: Monkey gut; feature: monkey-associated habitat; material: faeces | place: China | collected 2013 | reverse complement strand
GAAAAACTGGTCGAAAATTTATGAAAATTTCCCTAAAGTGTCAAACTTGGGTTAAAGCCCATCATCTTCATCGCGATGGAATCCAATACGCATAATCGCAAGAACGCTATATTCTCTCCCTTCTCATCATGCACGCCATTGGCAAAGCTATTGACAGGATTGTTGCTGATAGCCGTAGCCTCCTCCACCTCTGGCAGAGATTTCAATCTCGCTATCAACGCTGCGTTTCTGACATCCACATTATCAAATCCAAAGGTGGTGGAAATGCAGAGGATGTCTTTCGTCTGATACCCCAAAGATATGTTGGCGAGATGGCGCATCTGGAGCATCATCGTGATAGCCATCACCACCAGCGACATACTGATAACACTCTGTGCCACAATGAATATCTTGCTAAACCACATCTTGCTGCGCAAGCGGATGGTGCCCTTCACCACATCTATCGGATTGAAGCGAGACACCACGATGGCTGGGAACAAGCCCGACAGCAAGGAGATGACGAGATAAGCCACCAACAAGCTGCCCCAAACAGCAGGCGAAGAGAAGAGCGAAATCTTCGTATCCAAGATGCTATTAAATAAAGGTGTAAACGCCCAAGCCAGCAAAACGCCCAGCAAGAAGCAAACTGCCGTGAAGAGTGCCGCCTCCTTGATATAGCGCAGTACCACGCCTATCACCGACTCGCCCAACAAGCGGCGGGTAGCCATCTCTTTGGCTCGATTGCCTATCTGCGCCACCGTGAGATTGATGTAATTGAAGATGGCTGAGAGCAAGAGGACGAGCGCCACGATCAACAAGACATTGACCAAGGTCTTGCTGCCATGACGCACATGCGAGCAAGTAATATCAGAGAAATACACCTTGTCCCAGCGCACCAAGCTAGAGCCCCACAAGAAACTGGCATCACTCTTCTCACGAGTCCACCATTTCTTCCAATAGCCCATATATTTATTGAGCAATGTGGCATTCACCTTTTCTGGGTCAGCACCATCTGCCAATCGGGCGATGGTAACAACCTCGCCAAACTGGTCCATCGGATATAAATCTTTCTCCTTAAACTTCATGGAAACAAAGATATCCGTTGGATCCAGCAAGTCTTCCTTGCCGAAATCATCCACGATGCCCACTACCTTGAATTGCAGCGTGTCGCACTTAACGACCTGCCCTATTGGATTCACATTGTCAAAAGCCCTCTTGGCGAAAGACTCAGAGATAAGGGCCTGATGCGTATCCGTAAGCACTCGATGAGCAGAGCATCCCCTGCACTTCATTCCCATCATCTCCAAGAAGTTAGGATCTATGGCACGTGCCTGCACTCGGAAATATTGACCATCCACCACAGCGCCCTTGTCTGTATAATAATCGCTAAATCGGGTCCATTCCTTGATTTCTGGGATGGAAGGGAAGAACTCCTTTGCCGTACCCAGGGTCATGCCGAGATAATCACCCGTACCTGGCACATAGAGATTCTTGGCAGCAGGCTGATGAGTGCCCACCCGATACTCCATGAAGGCGTAAGATACCAAAATCATCACAAAAGCCAAGGCTATCGAGAGTCCGAAAGCCTCGATAGCGGTATAGAGCTTGTTGCGTGACAAGAACTTAAAATAACTTTTCATATCTGTTGTTTCTTTATTATTTCTGATGTTTTTTCAGATGCATTCTTCTGATGTATCTTTCTTGATGCATTTTTACTGATGCAAAAGTAATCATTCCTTTTGATTCTGCCAAGAATCTGGAGGCAGCGGCAAGCGGATTGTATGAAATTCATACACTCTTCTGTATGATAATCACACATCAGATACCAAATAGTTGGCTAATTCAAGAAAAAAGTGTACTTTTGCAAACAAAGACAAAAGATATAACTGTACACGAAACAAAAAGATATAACAGAATACGAACAGATGAAATACGGAACTATACTCATTATCGACGACAATCCGTCGATACTCACAGCCTTGAAAATATGTCTGGGCGGCACTTTCGAGCAGATTCTCACCCTGCCACGCCCAGACACCGCCCCCACCCTGCTCCAGCAGGAAGCCGTGGACATCATCTTGCTCGACATGAATTTTTCACTGGGCGTAAACAGCGGACAGGAAGGTTTGCTTTGGCTCCGCACCTTCCGCCGTCTCCATGCCAACATCCCCGTGGTGCTCATCACCGCCTATGCCGACATCCAGCTCGCCATCAAGGGATTGAAATCTGGCGCAGCCGACTTCATCACCAAACCTTGGGATAATGACGAACTCATCAGAACCCTAAAAGATGCCATCGACCGAAGCCAAGAAGTGGAGACGCTGGAGAGCATCGAGAGCACCCATATCCACAAGGTGGTGGATCAATGCCATGGCAATATCTCTCGTGCCGCAGAACTGTTGGGCATCACTCGGCAAACGCTTTATGCTAAGTTAAAGCGATAATTCTTTATCAAAATCATTCTCGTTTATAGACTTTATAGACATCAGACATGAACACCATCTTCCACATATATATAATAGGTATCATTCTCCTCATCATCGGAGGCATCATCTATCTCTTCTTGCGCCATCAGCGCAACCTGAAGAGCCGTGCCTTCTTGATGCAAGAGGCGATACGCAATGGCGATTACTCCTTCCGCCTATCCACCAAGGGATTGCTCTCTGGAGAACGAGCCTTGCAGCAAGCACTCAACGACATGGAGAACGACATCGGCAGACTGGTGGCGCAACACGAGGTGGAGTCTTGGCAAAAGCTAACCCGAGTGCTCACCCATGAGATTATGAATGCCACCGCCCCCATCTCCAGCATCTGCCAAGCCTATCTGAGCCATCCCGACATCCAAGGTTCGCCCTACGAGGAAGGCATCCGAGCCATTCGAGACACCAGCAAGTCGCTCACCAGTTTTGTGGACAGTTACCGCAAGCTCACCCAGCTGCAAGAGCCTGTCATTGAGTATATTCCGCTCAAGGATTTCGTAGAAGGTATCAAGCCGCTCTATCCCCAGATAGGATGGCACATCCATATCCCCGAAGATGCCACATGGTCTGCCGACAAGAACATGCTGCGCCAGGTATTTATCAACCTGACCAAGAATGCCATCGAGGCTCATGCCACAGCCATCGACATCCGCTGCTTCCGCAAGCACCCAGAGAGCATCGAGAGTTCACAATTCTCTGGCATCTATTTCAGCAACAATGGAGCCCCTATCCCAGCCGATGTGGCAAAGGAGATGTTCATCCCCTTCTTCTCCACCAAGCCATCGGGTTCGGGCATTGGCCTCTCCATCTCCCGCCAGATGCTGATGATGCAATCCATCAATCTCTCCCTGGCCGAGCACAATGTGGCAGGCTATCATGTTACTTTCCGAATGGAATAGAGATTCACCTTATGCAAACAGCTGCGACATCGTCACCTCGCTATGCACAATGCTATGATGCAAGCCATCAGCCACTCCATACGTCGTAACAAAGGTGATGACCAAAGAAAGCTTGGTCTTAGTGGAACTTTGGAAGAGCTCCATGCGCTGCCGCAACAGCTGCTCGTAGGCATCAGTGATGCGGTATTCTGACTTGCTGAACTTCATCTCGCATAAGTGCACGATGCGGTCGGCACGCTTGATGACCAGGTCTATCTGTCCACCTCGCTGCTTGTCATCCGCCACCTTTCTCCATGAAGAAACTTCCGTAGCCATGCCAGATATGCCCAAGGCCTTCTTGATGCAATCCGTGTGCATCAAGCAGACTATCTCGAAGGTAAGTCCTTGCCATGTAGAAACCAAGCGTGACTCGAAATTGTGACTCCACCATTGTTCATCCCCAGATGTATCTTGCGCTATAAACTTATAATAGAATAAGGTATAGAAATCCATCAACCGATAGATGGTATCTTTTGTCTTGCAGCCAAAGTTCTGACTGCGTGAGATAAAATCGCATCGTTCCAAATTGGTGAGCACACGAGTGAGCGTACCTCCATTTACCCCAATTGCCTTGGATATTTCCGTTCGAGTCATACCATCATGGTGCTGGACCAAAGCCTTGACCACGCTGATATACAGTTCGGCATTGCTGAACAACGCATTATAGAGTTCATCAAATTCCCCTCGCATGATACCTCCATGAGAGAAGAATAGACGATCCACATTCTGTACCAAGCTCTGCCTTGGGTCGATAAGACTCAGGTAAAAAGGAATGCCCCCAAACACCATATAGCATTGCAATATCTGGTATCTATCCCACTTACAATGCTTGCGTTGCAAATATTCCTCCACCTCATGAAGCGTAAATGGGCGTACATAGATGCTAGAGGTGATTCGGGCATGTAAGCCTCCCTGGTTCTCTATCAGATTATCCACCATCCAGGATGTAGCAGAACCGCTGGCAATAAACACGATGTCGCTGCGGCGAGCAGCCCAACCATTCCAAAAGTTTTCCAAAGCCGATACGAAATCAGACTTCTGCGTATCTATCCAAGGCATCTCATCAATAAACACCACTTTCTTCTTGTCTGCATCAAGCGACTCCAGATATTCCTCAAGAGCATCAAAGGCATCAAACCAATCGGAAAACTTATCAGGCTTATTGCCCGAAAATTTCTTCAAAGCTTTGCCGAAACTCGTCAATTGTCTTTGGCGAGAAAGATTATGCCCTCCCACAAACGTGAAGTCATAGGAACCTTGATAGTATTGGTCAACGAGGAAGGTCTTGCCTACTCTTCGCCTTCCATACACTATCACAAATTCAGAGCGGTCGGATGCCATCACTCTATCGAGTTCCAAGCACTCTCTCTCCCTACCTACCAACTTATTGCTTGTTCCCATTTTTCTTCACTTTTTATTCGTTTCTATAACGACTGCAAATTTAAGCCAATTTTCCCGAAAAACAAAGAAAATGGGCGATTTTTTACCCAAATCTCATCTAAAAACATAGATTTGGGTAAAAAATCGCCCATTTTTGCGTTTCACGATTTCTTTACCTCCTATACGTCAAAAAGTTTGAGAACCTACTACGCTAACCTGTTTTTTTGACGGTTAGCGTAGTAGGTTCTTTGTATTTCCTTCGTTTATTTCAAGAAAAAGCTGTATATTTGCACCCATAATCATTCAATAATTGAAGCGTATGGGTAAATTAATCGAGCAAGCCGAGGATGTTGAGAAAGGTTGACTTGCCACATCCCGAAGGTCCCATGATGGCCACAAACTCGCCATCCTCTACATGGATGTTCACGCCGTTCAGGGCGATGGTCTCTATCTCTTCCGTACGAAAGATTCTCGTTAAGTTCTCTGTACGTATTATCTTCATAATGCTAATTCATTACTTGTTTTATCACTATTAAGCTCTTTTACTTCTTTACCTTTGCATCAAACTTATAGCTAAATCCTATGCGCAGATAATGATGGAAGTATTCGTTGGATGTCTCGGTGCGCTGATAAGCCATTGTGTTCACCGTATAGTAGGTTTCCTTGTTGAAGATGTCTTCCGCCTCCAAAGACAAACAGCACTTGTTCTTAAAGAAACGATATTCTATCCGCGCCTCAGCGATTGGCTTATGCCCATTCATTCCTGAAGTCTGATAACCCGAACGGAAATGGTCGGTCATTAACAGATAAGCTGTAAACGGTTTAGCATTTAATTCGACGCTCAAGCCAAGCTGGTCATAGAGAGGATTGCTGTTATAAGAGGCATCTGTATAGCGATAACGGTTCCACTCCAAGCGATTGTAAAGAGTAATCTTCAACTTCTCTGCCTCATACGATAAATCTACCCTATCATACAAATTAAACAGACGCTGCTTGTTGAGCTGCAAGGTATTTGCATCAGAAAGTAAATCCACAAGCGACCTATCGGTTTCATCAACAACAGTCATGTAACCATACGAGCGAGAAGAGGTGACATTGAATTGATTAGCGACCCTAAAGTACACGCCAAGCCCTTGGTCATAATTAACACCCACCTTAAACAATTCACCGCCCTTCACATTCATAGGCATCATCTCATAAGCACCCGACGTAGACATATAGCGATAAACCGAACCGACCGGATTGATATCCTTGGTATAAGAAGCACTCAAGGCAAGGTTTATCTGCTTACGCAACCACAAGCGATGATAATTATAAGAAGTAGTATGGCTATGAGAATTACTCAAGAGAGGATTGCCCAAGGTTACGTACAAAGGATCCATCGTATTGCGATACCCCAAAGTTTTCATCATACTCGGAACCGTTGTGTTGTAGGCAAATGCAAGATCCATGTTGCGCTCACGGCTCAACTTCCACTTCATCCTGATAGATGGCAGGAAGAGATGGCTCACTCTCACTGCGGTTGTATCCAAGTCGCCATAGTTGAAATCCACCTTGTCTCGTACCATTTTCCATGTAAATTTTGGCATAATCATCAAAGCCTTCACCGGTGTGATGGTAGAGTTTAAGCTCAATTCATTATTCCATGAATGTGACATGTAATCCATGCCATTCGCCTTGTCTTGTGTCGTAGGGTAGCCATTGGCTGCCAAGTTTTCATCTGTATCTGCATAGACATGACGAAGTTCATGATAACGAATATAGGTAGCCTTGTCACTAAGAGTGGCAAATACTTTCTTGCCCAACCAGTAATCTAAGGATGCGCTCAACATCTGTTGGAAATGACGAGTAGGATTATCATAGGATTGCCACAATGTCTCGGTATATCCCTCACGCAGATACTCTAACTTACGGTCTATGAGTTGTTGGTTTTCCGTACCCTGTAGATAAGTATAGCCACTCATCTTATAAGAGCCCTTCTTGCCCAAGAAGTGTTCCCATTCATATTGCAAGAATACATTCTTATCCTCCAAATCGGCAGAAGTATAGTTGCGGTTACGGGTAATCAGTCGGTCATAGAGAGCATCGCCCTTCTGTGCAGCAAGAGCCTCATCAAGACTATAATAGGCAAATTTGCCTGGGGCGTAAGAATAAGAGGCACCAGTATTCTCATAGGTGTCTCGCTTCTTCTCATAAGTACCCTTCAGCGATACTGTGATGGTATTCACGGAGTCGGTATAAGCAAAGAGCCTTGATTCCAACTGAGGTACCAACTTATGGCTGTACTTGTCATTGCGCTTCAAAGAGAACGTGCGCTCAGCATTTGGGAAAAACGTCTCAGTCGTAGATTCCTCACGGCCGAAGCCATCGCTATGACCAAAGTTGGCACTGGCATTGACACTGTTGTCATCGTAATCATCCGTACCCTTGGTTTTCCAGTTGTGCTGATAATTGTAAGAACCATACTGGCTCTTGCCATCACCATCGATATTCATGTTATACGACATGTTAAAGGTTCGGTCGTAATAATTGTTGGCATTATTGGCTTGCACATACACCATCTGAGGGTCATGGTCGCTCAACTTATTAGCCTCAAGAGAAGCCTCATAACGATCCTTGGTCACGTAGGCGCCCTCAACTTCCCCATACCATTTGTCGAGGAATCCCGGCTTTACCTGGATGTCGAGCACATGGTCTTCATCGCCATCGTCCTTGCCCGTATGCCTTGCCAATTCCGACTTGCGGTCATAGAGTTTGAGCTTCTTGGCTGCTTCTGCCGGCAACTTGCCCAACACGGCATCCCCACCAAATATATTCTTTCCATTCATAGTGAGTCGAATCGGCTTACTGTTCCAAAACAACTTACCCCCTTCCTCGTATACACCAGGAAGTTTCTTGATGAGTTCCTCCAAACGGGCGCCTTCCTTCAACTTGAAAGCCTCTGGATTAAAGACGATCGTATCACCCTTCATCGTGAAACGAGGCAAACTCGCCTTCACCTCCACTTCCTTGAGCATCAAAGCAGTAGGAGTAAGTTTGATAACACCCATGTCGGTCGAATCCTTTATCTCTGGACCGTACGCATAATCCACCTTTCGCTGGTTTTTGTAACCTATCATACTAAAAGTGAGCACCATACGTCCCTCATAAGGAGCTTCCAATTTGAAAACGCCCAAGCTATCTGTCGTTGCGCTATTGGTAAAAGTCCAAGATTGCTGAGTGACGATTTTTCCCTCAACATTAGCACCCACCAACACCTCTCCTGTCTCGGCATTCACAATTTTACCCTTGAAGACATCTGCCCGACAAGCAAGTTGCACAGCCAAGCATAAAAAAAATAGAAGAAAGGCTCTTCTCTGTACACTCTTTTCCATAAACTATATCTTTTATTTTTTATTCAGACTTAATACTATCAATCGGATTCCTCATGGCAGCACGTAGCGTACACCCGATGACTGATACGAAGGCTATCAGCAAAGTAAAGATAGTGCATCTGGAGTGCCATCGTGATAGCCATCACGACCAAAGCCATGCCAACCGCACTCTGCGCCACGATAAAAATTTTACTGAACCACATCTTGCTACGCAACCGAAGCGTACCCTTCACCACATCTATCGGATTGAAACGAGACACAACGATGGCTGGCAACAAACCAGAGAATAAGACGATGACAAAAGCCAACGCCACCGAGAGTCCAAACGCCTCGATGGCAGTGTAGAGCTTATTATGTGACAAGAATTTAAAATAGCTTTTCATCTCTGTCGTTTTTGATTGCAAAAGTAATCATTCTGTCTGGTTCTGCCAAAACTTTCAACCTAACGGCATATAGATTGTATGAAATTCATACACTCTTCTGCCCGATAACCACAGATTGCGTTACATTTTATTTGTCAATTCAAGAAAAAAGTGTACATTTGCAATATCAAAACGGCATATATGAAATGCAGAACTATACTCATCATCGATGACAATCCATCGATACTCACGGCATTAAAGATCTGTCTGGGCGACACATTTGAGAACATCCTCACCTTGTCTCACCCAGACACAGCCCCAGGTTTGCTCCAACAAGAACAGGAGTGCGACATTGCGAAGTTAGTTGCCCAGCGCGAAGTGGAGTCATGGCAAAGGCTCACCCGTGTGCTCACCCATGAAATCATGAACGCCACCGCCCCCATTTCCGGCATTTGCCAAGCCTATCTCAGCAACCAAAAGATACAAGGCACGCCCTATGAAGAAGGCATCAAGGCCATCTATGACACCAGCAACCTACCGACGTTGCACAAGAGATGTTTATACCATTCTTTACGACCAAGGCAACAGGCTCGGGCATCGGCCTCTCCATCTCCCGCCAGATGCTGATGATGCAATCCTTCAATCTCTCCTTGGCAGAACATAATGTGGCTGGCTATCACGTGACGTTCCTCATAGAATGAGACATAATAACAAAAATGAGCTTCCCCAACAGAGGAAGCCCACCCTTATCTTTCAACCTAAAATAAACTAATATTGTATATAAACCTAAACTTATAAGAAACAAGCTCTCACGAGCTCAAAAAAGATGAATAATTGGTTCTCACATTTTGATGGTGCAAAGATACTCTATTTTTTCTAACTCTCAAAGCCTGTATAAGGCACAAAGTGGATAATTGCGACACCATCCACCTCTCTTCATATTGATTTTCAACAACTTACATTCATATAGCATCTAAACAAAAGTGGATATTTATAAACCAAGAAAAGGCATCTGATAGTCCAAATTGTTCACCTCACTTTTTCCTCACTATGCATATTCCGTTCAAAACCGCATATTTTTCCATCTTTTACAATAACTACTTTCTTTCTGCTTTTCGATTATTCTATCTCCCTAACAATCAATCTTTTACAGATTATTCATCATCTTTCATTATCCACTTTATATACATAAACAAGATGTTTCATTTGTTATTTTTCATAATTTTGCACCCGAAAAAATAATCATTTAAATGTCTGTAAAAGATGAAACTATCAACAATTCAATTTTACTTGGCTTTACTCTTCCTCTTGATTTGCAGTATGGCAAAAGCAGAAGATGTAAAGGTGACTCTGAAAGCCGACATGTTGGTTTCAGACAAAACATTATGCTCAGCTATTGACTTAGCTGATAAAACTGACGTAAACCTAATCTTCTCTTTGGATGAAAGTCTTACGGATCTCAATGATGAACAGATTTTGCGCGTCAGCCAGTTTGCAAAAAATAATTGGGAAAAAGTAATTGGTGTGGACTTTAGCAGTATCACAAGTTTGACAACTTTGCCAAATAGCACTTTCAATGGAGCCGACAAGCTCACTTCCATCAAGTTGCCTGCACTGACCAAGCTTTCCGCAAATTTATTTACCAACTGTTCCTCACTTACTTCTTTGACAATTGGTGAGTGGAGCAATACAGAAGACAACGAAGGATTGGAGATGGAAGAGATACCTGCTGGTTGCTTCCAAGGATGCAGCAATCTCATCAACCTATATTTTAAAGGTATAAAGAACATACAGGGTTGGGCTTTCAGTGGCTGCACCAGCATGACGAAGTTGCCTATAAAAAGCATGGCAACAGATGCAAAAGTATCCCTTGGCAGCAATGCCTTTGAGAATACAAAGTTCACAGGTGACTTAGTACTTCCAGAAGGAATCACCTATGTAGAAGGAAATTGCTTTGGAAGTTGCTTAGATTTGAAAAGCATCACTTTCCCATCAACGATTGAGAAAATCGATGCCACTTTTGACAACAACTGCATAGCTTTGACACATATCTATGTAGGGGAGAACAACCACTACGAGGCTATCAACGGCATCTTATACCAAAAGAAAGATGGAAAACTGATATTGACTCGTTGCCCTATCGCCAACCCAGAACCGATTGTCATTCCATCAGGCAAGAACATCACCGAGATTGCCAAGCAAGCTTTCCTCGGCTGTAAAATGACATCCATCACCCTCAATGAGGGACTTCTCAAAATCGGAGATAATACTTTTGGGAACTGCAAGAACTTAGTATCGCTTACCATTCCTGCAAGCACATCTGACATCGCCTCAAGCTTTGTCAATGGCTGTGAGAAACTTGCCACACTCACGATTGCTACAGGCAATGAGAAATACGAGACTATAGATAACATCACATACGCAAAAATTAGCGTAATAGAAGATAATGTCGAAAAAGAGACAAAAGCCATCTTTAGAGTTCCAGAGGCATACACCTGCACAGACGGCAAACTTGACTTGTCGGCTGTAGAAGGTGTAACTCAAGTAGGAAACAGTGCCTTTGAGGATTGCATAAACATCAAAAAGCTCAAATTGCCAGATGCCATCACCAACTTGACAGACGAATGCTTCAAGAACAGTGGCATTGAGACTTTCTATGTGCCAAAGCATCTTACCGTAGAAGGCTATGGACTTGTACCTTTCTCTGGTTGCAATTCTCTCCGAGCATTTGCAGGAAAAGACTTAGACAACTTCATCGTAGACGAACGAGGCATTCTCTACAACAAAGAGAACACCAAGCTTTTCAAGGTGCCTAACAACTACGAGACCAACGGAAACGACGGAAACTTTGACATCAGGCATTACGTCAAGGAGGTACAACCTTGTGCCTTCGAAGGTGCACAAAGAATCAAGAAAGTGGTCTTTGCACAAGGCATCAAGGAACTTCCTCACAGATGTTTTTTGAATGCCAAAGTAGAAAAGGTTGTCATTCCAAATAGCATCACCACTATCGGCCAGGACGCTTTCATGGGCAGCGAGGTCAAGGAAGTCATCATGTTGACCACAACCCAGAATGCGCCACAAAGCCAGAACTCAAACTTCAATAGTTTCTATGGCATCAATGGCAATCTTAAGATTCATTTATCAGAAAACAGTGCGTATGGCAATTTCAAAGACACCTGGGTAAAAGCATCAGAAGAGTTTAAGAGTGCGCCAAACGTATCTAAGTTAGAAGACGGTGAGACGCAAGAAGAAAAAGATAGTCGCAACTATGGTTGGTATGGTTTGAATCAAGCCAACCGCTTAGTGGAAGACGTCAAGCATCGTGCCATATTCGAGAACTCCGCAAATATCGCTGGTTTCAATGCCGAAGGAGATCACAACATTCTCAACGAAAAGGATGCATCCAACAATCTCTCCGCACAGCACTATGATTACATCACGCTCTATCGTGACTTCAGCAGCATGAGCGATGACGAGTACGCAACTCTCGCCTTGCCTGTCGATGTAACCAAAGCTACACTCAAGGCGGCATTCGGCAGCAACACCAAGATTTGGAAATTTGTAGGACGCAAGGACAAGGTCATCTGCTTTGAGTCTGTAGATTTCAACGCATCATCAGTTGCCGACAACGAAATCATCATCAAGAAGGGAGTTGCCGTCCTCATCCAACCAGAATACAAGGAGAACTCTTATCTCTTGCAGATGAACTTAGGTGGCGAAAGCACTGATGCAAATGCAATTGCCATAAGCGAAGATGTACAGACGTCATTCGACACAGAAGACAAAGAGATTGTCACTACCACTGGCAACATCAATATCGTAAATGGTGTCAGACAAGACAACGTGACTTACGATTACGGCTTCTATGCCACATACCAGAAGAAATCCTTCATGGAGAAGGGTTCTTACTACATGAAGACCGATGGTTCATTCAAATATGCTGTCAATCGTTTGTGGACTAAGGCTTTCCGTGGTTTCATCCATGGTAATGACGAGGCTATCGGAGGTGATGCATCAGCTCCTGCCAAGCTTTCTTTCGATGGTTTCACAACAAGCATAGATGATGTCAACATCGATGGAAACGAGCACAAGAGCTACGATATCTACAATATCAACGGCCAGCTTGTTCGCAAGAATGCGACATCTACAAATGGATTGAGCAAGGGTCTCTACATCATGAATGGCAAGAAAGTTATCGTCAAGTAACCTTCTTGTCAGAAAACATTCTAACTAACATCAAATAAGTAAAAGAAATGAAAAAGGAATATATCAAACCAACCATCCTCAGTGTCGTTGCACAGACAGAGAACAATCTGATGAATTACGCCTCACAGTATGATGGACCAACAAAAGGATTCGTGACTGAGGACAACACAGAGGATGGAGGAGAAGCGGAAGGAGCCGCCGCCAAAGACTTCAACGCATGGTCAAAGTGGGACGATTAAAGCCAAAAGAAAGATGACGAAAAGAACTTGTTACAAATAAACTTGCAAAATCCCTTTCTTTTATGTACTTTTGCCCGCAAAATCAAACTTCGGTTTAAGATTTTGCGAGCATTTTACCAAAATAACTAAACATAAAAGAAAGATGAAACAACTAAAAACAATTCTTTTCGCAGCTTGTGCAGCATTCGCACTTGGTGCTGCTGCATCCACAGAACACACAACAATCCAAGGTGACCATGGCAAACTCGATGTAGTAATTCAGCGTCCAGACCATGATACCAACAATGGAAATCAAGCAAAAGCCAACAAGAAGACTCCGCTCCTCGTACTCTGCCACGGATTCGGCGGCAACAAGGAGGGCAAACTCTTCGACTGCCTCGTGGACAGCCTTAACAAGAAGGGTATCGCTGTCATACGTTTCGACTTCAACGGTCATGGCAAGAGTGAGGGTAAATTCGAGGAAATGACCGTGCCTAATGAGATAGAAGATGCCAAGTGTATCTTGCGCTATGCCTCCTCCCTACCTTGGGTGGGCAAGATAGCCATGGGCGGCCACTCACAGGGCGGCGTAGTAACGGCAATGACCAGCGGACAACTTGCTGTGCATGCCGACAAGAACATCAAGAAGATAGAGGCAGTGGTGCTTCTTGCTCCAGCCGCCGTGCTCCGTGATGATGCCTTGCGTGGTAACACCTTCGGCAAAATGTACGACCCCAAGAATCCTCCTGCCAAGATAGAGATGTGGGGCGGCAATGCCCTGGGGGGCAACTATATCCGCACCGCCACCAACCTACCCATCTATGAGACGGCAAAGAACTACAAGGGAGCCGAGTGCATCCTGCATGGCGATGCCGACAGAGTGGTGCCATACACCTACGGTCAGCGCTTCCACTACCTGAACAAGAAGAGCGAGTGGCACTTGATGACCGATGCCGACCACGGATTCGGCGGTCAGGAAGAGCAAGCCGCTCATATCGCCAGCGATTTCTTGGCAAAAGCAATGAAATAAACAACCCATAAAAAAGCCCTCGATATATTACAATCGCCTAATATATTGGGGGCTTTTAGTATTTTTAGCAAAAAATATAACCATAATCCACGACAAATGCTTACTTTTGCAAAGTAATACAAACAATTAACAACAAATGATGACAATCGAAGAATACAGAGCGGCCATCTTGCAGATTTTGCTCGATGCCCAAAATGAAGACGGCACCCCTATGCTCACCGAGAAAGAAGCCAAAGAAGCTCTCAATGGCTTTACCGACGATGAACTACAAGACGGTATACTCTGGAATACTCCAGAAGATGTGGCGGGAATCATCCTTGAGGGATAATTCCCCATCTCAAAGGGATGGAAACAAGAAAGGTTCATTAAAGACAATGACTTGATTAGTATGTGCAAATGACTCATTTAGCATATGCAAATGACTTGGTTAGCATGTGCAAATGACTTGATTACGAATTTGCCTTCGAGAGAAAATTTCTTGTCTCTAAGGGGCAACATTTTGCCTCTTAGGGGGCGAAACATCGCCTCTTAGAGACAAAATCACCGCTCCAAAAAACTGCATAACAAATGCGTAAGACACGTATGCTATCTCTCGGTAACAAATTAGTTAAAACCATTTTGCATTTTTGCCTTCAGCCTTCACCTTTCTCTCGGAATGCCGATAAACAGAGGAATTACGAGGGTGAAGCCTCTCGTTCAGGCTTCACTTGTCTTCATCAATTGATGGTGTCTTTTTGATGGGTGAACCCTGGTGAAACCTTATTTTTTAGATTCAATATGTATCACACTATCTATCAACGACTTACACCACACAGGTGAAGAATGAAGCCTTTTTGGCACTTCCGATTGCATTTTTAGCAAGTTTTCTTTGCACAATTCAATTATTATTTGTAATTTTGCAGCCGCTAAGTGAAAAAACGACTGAACGTATAACCACACAGCATCAAAAAGATAGATTTTTTACCGGTAAAAAGAGATATATAATAAAAAATGAAGATAGAAAACGAAATCATCAGCTCGGTCATCGCAGCGGTGAAGGAGCTTTATGGTCAGGACGTACCAGAGAAGATGGTTGCCCTGCAGAAGACCAAGAGTAATTTCGAAGGTAACCTTACCCTCGTCGTATTCCCATTCCTCAAGATGTCGAAGAAGAAACCTGAGGATACTGCACAGGAAATCGGTGAGTACTTGAAGAAGAATTGCAGCAACGTGATCGCTGACTTCAACGTGGTAAAGGGTTTCCTCAACCTTTCTATCGCACCTGCCGCTTGGGTAGGACTCCTCAACACCATCCACGCCGACGAGAAATTCGGTGAGAAGCCTGTTACAGAGAATAGCCCTCTCGTCATGATAGAGTACTCTTCTCCTAACACCAACAAGCCTCTCCACCTCGGTCATGTGCGCAACAATCTCTTGGGTTGGTCTTTGGCTCAGATCATGGAGGCAAACGGCAACAAGGTGATCAAGACCAACATCGTAAACGACCGTGGTATCCACATCTGTAAGTCAATGCTCGCTTGGCTCAAGTGGGGCAATGGCGAGACTCCTGAGACTTCTGGCAAGAAGGGCGACCACCTCATCGGCGACTACTATGTAGCCTTCGACAAGCACTATCGTGAGGAGATAGCTCAGCTCAAGGAGCAGTATATCAAGGAAGGAATGGAGGAAGAGACTGCCACCGAGAAGGCTAAGGCAGAGGCTCCACTCATCAAGGAAGCTCACGAGATGCTCGTGAAGTGGGAGCACAATGACCCTGAGGTTCGTGCCCTCTGGCAGAAGATGAACAACTGGGTATATGCTGGCTTCGATGAGACTTACAAGATGATGGGCGTAAGTTTCGACAAGATATATTATGAGTCAAATACTTACCTTGAGGGTAAGAAGAAGGTAGAGGAAGGCTTGGAGAAGGGCCTCTTCTTCCGCAAGGACGACAACAGTGTTTGGGCTGACCTCACTAACGAGGGATTAGACCAGAAGCTCTTGCTCCGTTCTGACGGCACTTCTGTCTATATGACCCAGGACATCGGTACAGCCGACCTCCGTTTCAAGGACTTCCCTATCGACAAGATGATCTACGTAGTGGGCAATGAGCAGAACTACCACTTCCAGGTGCTCTCCATCTTGCTCGACCGCCTCGGCTTCAAGTGGGGCAAGGACTTGGTTCACTTCTCTTACGGTATGGTAGAGTTGCCTAACGGTAAGATGAAGAGCCGCGAGGGAACCGTAGTGGATGCCGATGACTTGATGGCAGAGATGATCAAGGACGCTCGCAAGACCAGCGATGAGTTAGGCAAGTTTAAGGACATGAGCGAGGAAGAGCGCCAGGAGATTTCACGCATCGTGGGTCTCGGTGCATTGAAGTACTTCATCCTCAAGGTGGATGCTCGCAAGAACATGCTCTTCAACCCAGAGGAGAGTATCGACTTCAATGGCAACACAGGTCCATTCATCCAGTACACCTACGCTCGTATCCGCAGCATCATGCGCAAGGCAGCAGCCGATGGCATCAACATCCCTGCACAGCTCGGCGCAGACGCTCCATTGAACGAGAAGGAGATCGACCTCATCCAGAAGATGAACGACTTCGCCGCAGCCGTAGCCGACGCAGGCAACAACTACAACCCTGCAGGCATCGCCAACTACTGCTACGAGTTGACCAAGGAGTTCAACCAGTTCTATCACGACTACAGCATCCTGAATGCTGAGAGCGAGGCAGAGAAGACCACCCGCTTGGTTCTCGCCGCCAACATCGCCAAGATATTGAAGAACGGTATGGCTCTGCTCGGCATCGAGGTACCAGAGAGAATGTAATCATCTCTCATTTCAAAGAGAATGCAATCTTCCTCAAAGAAAGCAAAAGCTTCATCAGAGGAAATTCAAGAAATATAACCTTACAATTAATTAGAATTATTGACTATTGACAAATAATGAGCATCGCCCCAAGGATAACACAATGGGGCATGCTCATTTACTTTTTATAGCCATCCCCTTATAAGGGCAATATTTATTATTTATAAATTATCATTTGTCATGAGCAATTTGCCAGCAAATCCTCCTTCATGGAGAAACGATACGGTCTTACCTTTGCCCAACGAGGTAAAGGCGAACGCTTGGGCTGTGGATGCCGCTTGTTCGGGGAACCCTGGTCCGATGGAATACCAATGCATCGACCTCCAGACGGGAGCACGGGTTTTCCACTATGGTCCTATCCACGGCACCAATAATATCGGTGAGTTTCTTGCCATTGTCCATGCACTTGCCTTGATGCAACAACGAGGCATCACCGACAAGGTCATTTATAGCGACAGCGTGAATGCCCAACTCTGGGTAGCAAAAAAACAATGCAAGACGAAGTTAGAACGTACACCACAAACTGAACAACTCTATCAGATTATAGCTCGTGCAGAGAATTGGCTCCGCACCCACAACATCACCGTACCTATTTTCAAATGGGAGACCAAGAAATGGGGAGAGATTCCTGCCGACTTTGGCAGGAAAGGGTAAAAAAGTCCCGAGATTCAGGCAAAAGAACCTCGGGACTTTTTATATTAGCGCATCAATTCTCATACACGATATATCAATAATCAGTAATATATCCTTTCGTAAACATATCATACGACAGGGCCTCTAACTCGGAAAGCGTCATGTGCTCCACGGCATGCTCTATCTTACGTATCAACTCATCTCTCTTGAAATCATCGTTGTCTGTCAAACGTGATGTAAATCTATTGCTCATCGGAATTTAATTAATAATTTATAATTAAGAATTAGGCAAACACCCTTGCAAAGCAGAATGATTCGTCACTCTCACTCTTCGTTTTTTACTTTTTCATATTCCTCAATGACATTTCCATCATATTCCTCGTGGCTGATAGGATGAATATTTTGGGGGAGATTAGGGGCTTTCGTGCCGCTTGCCACATACTTATTCGTGGCAGTCTCCACTCTTATCTCATCCCAAAGTCCAGCCTCCAAGAAGTTTTGATGGGTGATGGCTCCACCCTCTACTATCAGGGATTGCACCTTATTATTATATAGGTACTCCATAATTTGTCGCAAGACATCTTCTGAGCCTTTGGTGAAATCCAAGTCCTCGAAGCATGGATGGTTTCGGTCGATGACCAAGCGCATAGGGTCTTTACCACTCCAGTCACGTACATTCAGTTGGCTATGGTCTCGTTCATCGGTGATTCTGCCTACAAGGATGGCATCGTTCTCGGCACGAAGCTTATGTGAGAGCATCTTGGTGAAAGGCGTAGAAATCGCCATACCTTTGCCTTTGTTGTCAAGGAACCCATTGGCTGTCTGCGCCCATTTCAAGATAATGTATGGACGTTGGTGGGTATTATAAGTGATAAAACGTTTGTTGAGTTCCAAGCATTCTTGCTCCAATACACCAACCGTCACCTCGATACCAGCCTCACGTATCTTCTTGATACCACGTCCTTGCACCTTGGCAAAAGGATCCACACAGCCACATACGCAGCGGCGAACTCCCTTCTTGATGACCAAGTCGGCACAAGGAGGTGTCTTCCCATAATGCGAACAGGGTTCGAGACTCACGTAGATGGTTGCACCAGGGAGAAGATGCTCATCCTCGGGCTTCACCGAAGCGAAAGCATTCACCTCTGCGTGTCCTTCTCCACAACGCACATGATACCCCTCACCAATGATTCTACCGTCCTCGCTCACGATGACAGCCCCCACCATCGGATTAGGCTTGGCATTCTGCCGCCCATTCTTCGCCAACTGCAAGCAGCGGCGCATATACATCTCGTCTATTTTTTGTTGTACCATACCATTTGAATATTACCGCATTCTTCAAGTTTTCTACCCTCCAAACACATTTTTCTTCTTTTTTATCGCTCATTCCCAATAAAATGTCGTACCTTTGCCTTCAAATACAAGACAACACAATAATGAGAACATACCAGGAACTTTGGCAATCCCTCACCCCACTCTATGATGCTGGCGAAGCACAAGCTATCGTCCGCACCGTACTCGACGTGAAGTACGGAATGACATTGACCGACATAATTTGTGGCAAAGTTAATGAATTATCCGCAGACGAGGGCAAAAAACTGGAAGAAATTATCGAAAGACTGCAAAAAGCTGAGCCTGTGCAGTATGTTTTAGGGGAGGCAGACTTTGCAGGAAGAGTTTTTCATGTAGAGCCGGGGGTGTTGATACCTCGTCCTGAGACGGCTGAGCTTTGCCAGTGGATAGAGGAAGATTGTAAAGCAGAAGAACATCAAACAGAAGATTCTTCTGATAAGAATGAATCTGACAGCAGACGTATCCTCGACGTATGTACGGGTTCGGGCTGCATCGCCATCACACTCGCCTTAGACATAGCAGATTCCGAAGTAGAAGGATGGGACATCTCGGAAGATGCCCTTCGCATCGCAAAAGACAATGCAATGGTCTTGGATGCCAAGAATGTAAAGATTGCTTATCGTGATGCCTTAAACTTGACAAAAGGAATAAAAGGATTCGCCAAATCCATTTCTGAGTGTGAGAAATGGGATGTCATCGTGAGCAACCCTCCTTACATCTGTGAAAAGGAAAAGAAAGACATAGAGAAGAACGTCTTGGAGCATGAGCCAGAGATAGCTCTCTTTGTCCCTGACGAAGACCCTTTGCGCTTCTATCGTGCCATCGCCCAATATGCAGCCACAGCTCTCAAGCCAGGAGGCAGTCTCTATTTCGAGATTAATCCCATCTATGAGAAAGAAATGAAAGAAATGCTCGAAAAGCTTCATTTCATCAACATCGAAACAAGGGAGGATGCTTTCGGAAAGAGGAGAATGATGAAGGCTACGATTAAAGACGACTCTCAACTTTATAAAAAGGACAAAACTTCGGAAGGTATGATGTATGGTTTACTCCTCGGAGCTGCCATTTATGCCATGACTAAAGAAGTTTATTGGATGCCCATAGGTATGCTTTTCGGCATTGCATTTGCTAACCTATGGAGTCATAACGAGAAATAACCATTTATAAGAACTATTAATTCTATAAATACAGAATGGAATACGAAAGTTACAACCGCCCCAAACGTGCGAAAAAGCCGATGACCGAGCAACAGGCATTGCTGAAACTCACTACCCTCTGCACCCAGTCGGAGCATTGCTCGCAAGAGATGCTCGACAAGATGAAGAAGTGGGAGTTGTCAGAGGATGCCATCGCTCGCAACATGCAATTCCTAACCGAGAAGAAGTTCATTGATGATGAGCGATATGCCCGCTTTTTCATCAATGACAAGGTGAAATACAACAAGTGGGGACGCCGCAAGGTGGAGCAAGTCCTTTGGATGAAGCGTATCCCTAAGGAAATCTCCGACCCAATCTTCGACGAAATGGAAGATGACGTTTATATGGGAACCCTCCTGCCTCTGTTGAAAAACAAGTATAAGACTATCAAGGCAAAGAACGATTACGAGCGAAGCATGAAGCTCATCCGCTTCGCCCTCGGCAGAGGTTACAGCATGGATATTATCCACAAATGTATCAACCGTCTAAAAGAAGAAGACTTAGACATCACAGAAGATGCTGACAGTTTTCAATAAACACCACAACATTTATTAATTTATTATTTACATCGTATGCGACTTAGTATCTTAGCGAAAATCATTGATATGCTGTTTCCTCGCTTCTGTCCCGTTTGCGGCAAGCGACTGCAAGGCGAGGAAGAATTCATCTGCGTGTCGTGCAACCTGCACCTTCCGAGGACTGACACCTGGGAAGCGCCCTACGAGAATGAGATGGCAAAGATGTTTTGGCATCAGATTCCCGTGGAGCGTTGCTGTGCCCTATTCTATTACCATAGCCATTCCGCTCCGAGCAACATTCTCTACCAATTAAAATACAACCACCACGCCGACATTGCCTTTGGAATGGGTAGGCTCTTGGCACAAGAAGGCATGAGAACTCATTTCTTCGATGGCATCGATGGCATCATCCCTATTCCTCTCGCCCCTAACAGAAAGAAGCAAAGAGGTTATAACCAAAGCGAGGAAATCGCCAAAGGCATCGCCGCCCTCACCCATCTCCCGATATACACGGACATCGTAAGAAGGACTAAGTTTTCCGAGAGTCAGACCCATAAAAATCGTTGGGGAAGGCAAGAAAATGTCGCAACAGTCTTTGAGCGCACCTCATCTTACAAAGAGACAAAAATCCCCAAGCATTATCTCATCATTGATGATGTTTGCACAACAGGTGCCACGATCATCGCTTGTTGCCATGCCATTATGGGGAAAAATCAAACAGCATCAAATGCCCCTTCCAATATGAAGTTCAGCATCCTAACCATTGGTTGGGCTAAAAATTAAATACTTTTAACCCTATCAAGACCCCACGTGTGCAAAAAGAATTGTACCTTTGCAAAAATAATCATTTAATCCGATATAATTATGGACAAACTGAAGAAAGAATTCGCATCTAAGTTATTGAAAGTAAAGGCTATCAAATTACAGCCTAACGACCCTTTCACATGGGCTTCTGGTTGGAAGTCTCCTTTTTATTGTGACAACCGTAAGACCTTGTCCTTCCCAGAACTCCGCAACTATGTGAAGCTCGAACTCGTACACGCCATTTTGGAACAGTTCCCTGAGGCTGACGCAGTAGCTGGTGTTGCAACTGGTGCCATCGCACAGGGCGCATTGGTTGCCGACGAGTTGAACTTGCCTTTCGTATACGTTCGTTCTAAACCAAAGGATCATGGTATGCAGAACCTCATCGAGGGTCAGCTCGACCCTAAGGCGAAGGTGGTAGTCGTAGAGGACTTGATCTCTACAGGTGGTAGCTCCCTGAAGGCTGTAGAGGCTCTCCGCCAGAATGGAAATGAGGTAATCGGCATGGTTGCCAGCTATACATACGGATTCCCTATCGCAGAAAAGGCTTTCGCTGATGCCAACGTAAAATTGGTTACCCTGACCGACTATGAGCATGTAGTGGCAGAGGCTTTGGAAACAGGTTACATCGCACAGAGCGACGTTGAGTTGCTCCATGAGTGGCGCAAGGACCCAGCAAACTGGAAGAAGTAATACCTATTTTATATACATAGGCATTGACAACAGATATGAGTACAAGCACATTTGAAAGCAATATCAAACAGATTCCTCACAAGCAGGAATCTGTTTTCAACACTTTGAGCGACCTCAACAACTTACAACGTCTCAAAGATAAGTTTGAGCAGGTGAAGGGACAAATCCCTGCCGACAAGTTGGAGCAGATGGAAAAAATCAAGGACTTGAAATTCGATAGCGACAGCATCTCCATCACCGCCCCTATGGTAGGCGAAATCAAGATGCGCATCATCGATAGAGAGTTCCCTAAGACCATCAAGTTTGAGACAGAGAATAGCCCTGTCCCATTTAACTTCTGGATTCAGTTGCTCCCTACGAGCGACATCTCCTGCAAGATGAAGTTGACCATCAAGGCAGAGCTCAACATGTTTATCAAAGGTATGGTAAAGAAGCCATTGGAGGAAGGCATTGAGAAAATTGCCGATGCCTTGGCAATGATTCCATACGAGGACTAAACGAAATTAAAAATTAATAATATTAAGAATCGAAATGGCACATAAACTTTGGGAAAAGAACTTTGAAGTAAACAAGGAAATAGAACGTTTCACAGTAGGCCGTGACCGTGAGTTGGATCTCTATCTCGCCAAGTATGACGTACTCGGCAGTATGGCGCACATCACCATGTTGGAGAGCATAGGCTTGTTGGAGAAAGACGAGTTAACACAGCTCCTTGCAGAGCTTAAGAACATCTACGCCATCGCCGACAAGGGCGAGTTTGTCATTGAAGACGGCGTGGAGGATGTACATTCCCAAGTTGAGTTGATGCTCACCCAGAAATTAGGCGACATGGGCAAGAAGATACACTCTGGCCGCTCCCGCAACGACCAGGTGCTCGTCGACTTAAAACTCTTCACACGCCATGAACTGAAGGAAATCGTAGATGCCGTAAAGATTCTCTTTGACGAGTTGATTCAGAAGAGCAACCAGTACAAGAACGTATTGATGCCTGGCTACACCCATCTTCAGGTGGCGATGCCTTCCTCATTCGGACTTTGGTTTGGTGCCTATGCAGAGAGCCTTGCCGACGACATGCTCTTCTTGCAAGCCGCTTATCGCATGACCAACCGCAACCCTCTCGGAAGTGCGGCAGGCTATGGCAGTTCATTCCCTCTCAACCGCAGCATGACTACCGAGCTTTTGGGTTTCGACAGCATGGACTACAATGTGGTATATGCCCAGATGGGACGTGGCAAGATGGAACGCAACGTGGCTTTCGCCATGGCTACAGTGGCAGGAACATTGGCAAAGATGGCTTTCGATGCCTGCATGTTCAACTGCCAAAACTTCGGTTTCGTCAAGTTGCCTAAGGAGTGTACCACAGGTTCGAGCATCATGCCTCACAAGAAGAATCCTGATGTATTCGAGTTGATACGTGCCAAGAGCAACAAGCTCCAGAGCCTTCCGCAGCAGGTAATGCTCATCATGAACAACTTGCCAGTGGGCTATTTCCGTGACCTTCAAATCATCAAGGAAGTCTTCCTTCCAGCCTTCGACGAGTTGAAGGACTGTCTCCAGATGGCAGCATACATCATCAACAAGATGGAGGTAAACGAGCATATCTTGGATGATCCACGTTACGACCCTATGTTCTCTGTAGAGGAAGTGAACCAGCTTGCCGCCAACGGCATGCCATTCCGCGACGCCTACAAGAAGGTGGGATTGGAAATCGAAGCAGGTGAATTTAAGCCAAACAAGGACATCCACCACACTCATGAGGGAAGCATCGGAAATCTCTGCAACGACAAGATTCAGGCACTTATGGAGAATACACTCTCCGAGTTCCACTTCGAGCGCATGGAGAATGCGGAGAAAAAACTCTTGGACTAAGTGAAAGTATCAAATGTCTACGATTTTAAAAGCTAAAGAAAGATTATCTTTATGAACAAATTCCCCTATATATATAATAAGGTGAAGAGCATGGCCACGAAAGCCGTGCTCTTTCCTATTTGGTGCATATGCTTATGTGCTTGCGGCTTGTTGAGTTCTTGCGGAGCAGAAGACACCATCAGCAGGAAGTTCGCTTGCCAGTTCACATTCATGACGCAGAATCATGCTGGCAACACATTGGAAGTTGCCCTCAATGGATTTGGCACCTACACTTTCGTAAGTGCAGCTTACAAGAATGGACTTTGGCACATATACTCCTCTCCTAATGACGGAACCAATAAAACAGAGGACATCAGCATCACCGCCGCCAACGAGAAGCAATACACCAATTCCACCAATTTGGGAGCCAACAATGGCATCATCATCGGACACACCAATTTTAACGGCATGGTAGCCTATGATCGTCAATGCCCCAACTGCATCGAGCAATATGGAGGAACCAACTATCCTCTCGACTGGGACTCTGCAAACCGCCAAAAAGTAACTTGCAAGAAATGCCATCGCACCTACGAATTAGAGTATGGCTCTATCAGCGAAGGGGAAAAAGGCAGTCGACTGATGCAATATCTCATCACTTATTCTGCCAATACCACAGGAACCGGCATGGTCATTTGGGTTCACAACTAATGAAAACTGCGTCTATTTTCTTAAAATATGTAAATTGATTTGGTCAATTCGAGAAATAGCACTATCTTTGCACTCGCAATTCAGTAACGCGGAAATAGCTCAGTTGGTAGAGCACGACCTTGCCAAGGTCGGGGTCGCGGGTCCGAGTCCCGTTTTCCGCTCCACTCTTAACGTTTACCTGCCGCAATGGTGGAATTGGTAGACACGAGGGACTTAAAATCCCTTGGCCAGTAATGGCTGTGCGGGTTCGAGTCCCGCTCGCGGCACTCTCCTTTAAATTTTTCGTTATGAAAAAATTTGCTTACATCATATCTTTGTTTATTCTATTGGCACTCACCTCATGTGGAGTTGGCAATGGCCGCTTTAAGTTTGAAGGCAAGTTTTTGAATATGAACCAAGGCGAATTTTATGTTTATAGCCCAGACGGAGGCATTGCGGGCGTCGACACCATCAAGGTTGTCGGAGGTCGTTTCACATACGAATGTGAATGCAAGAACCCTTTCACGCTGATGGTCGTTTTCCCTAACTTTTCCGAGCAACCTATCTTTGCAGAATCTGGCGCTTCCGTTGACATCAAGGCGGACGCTTCCCACCTCAAAGAGCTAACCATCGAGGGAACAAAAGACAATGAGCTGATGAACAAATTCAGGAAGAACATCCTCAACGTTTCCCCTCCTGAGGAAAAAGCAAAGGCAGAACAATTCATCAAAGACAACATGGAATCCACTGTCAGCGTTTTCTTGGTCAAGAAGTACTTCATGAATACTCCTGAGCCGGATTATGCCAAGGCTTATACTTTGATTCAAGATTTGGCGAAGGCACAGCCTAAAAATGGCCAACTACAGAAACTGTTGCAACAAGCCAAACAGATGAAAACCATCGGAACAGGTACTCAACTGCCTACATTCACGGCATACGACACTTACGGAAAGCTTGTTTCAAGCGCAGACCTCAGCAGTTCGCCTGTGGCAATCATCACCACATGGGCTTCCTTCAATTACGACAGCCAAGACCTGTTAAGGGAGTTGAAGAGAAGAATGCGCACTGCCAAGGGCAAGCTCAAGGTAGTGAGCATCTGCATCGACCCAAGCAAGGCTGACTGCAATAGAAATCTGAAACGAGATTCCATCACATGGTCCAATATCTGTACGGGGGACATGTTGGAAGACAAAACCTTGCAAAAGTTGGGTATGTCAACAGTACCAGACGTCATCCTCCTGCAAAACGGAAAGATCATTGCTCGCAGCCTAAATAGACAGGAGCTCTACAGCAAGCTGGACCAACTTCTGAAATAAGAGGGATTCCCGCACCCTCTCAAACAAAAAAGCAAATACTCCTCCAAGGAGGAACATAAAATAACATATCAAACAACATCTAATTCAAATATATGCAGGAAACTTATATTCCTGCAGGAAAGGAATGAAATGCTAGTAAAAACTTTTTGCGCCGCAGTCAACGGATTGGACGTGACTACGGTTACCGTGGAGGTGAGCCTCACACGTGGAGTCCAATATCATCTTACAGGTCTTGGCGACGAGGCTGTAAGAGAGAGTCGAAACCGCATCGCAGCAGCTTTGCAATACAGCGGTTTCAAGTTTCCAATCGCCGACATCACCATCAACCTCGCCCCTGCCGACCTCCGCAAGGAAGGCAGCAGCTTCGACTTGCCATTGGCTATTGGCATCATGGGGGCTAACGAGAACATCCCCGACACGCACCTCAAGGAATTTATGCTTGTAGGTGAGTTGAGCTTGGATGGCACACTGCAACCCATCAAGGGAGCACTGCCTATCGCCATCCGTGCCAGGGCAGAGCACTTTAAGGGATTGATTGTGCCGATGCAAAACGCCCGCGAGGCAGCCGTCGTCAACAATCTTGAAGTTTACGGGATGAAGAGTTTGTTTGATGTCATTCAATTCATGAGCGACAAGCAGTCCTTTGAACCAACCATCGTAGATACACGTAAGGAATTTTACGAGAATCAGACCCATTGTGACCTCGACTATGCCGATGTGCGTGGTCAGCAAAATGTGAAACGAGCACTCGAAGTAGCAGCGGCAGGAGGGCACAACCTCATCATGGTAGGTCCTCCGGGTTCAGGCAAATCCATGATGGCCAAGCGTTTGCCTTCCATTCTCCCTCCTCTCACACTATCAGAAAGCTTGGAGACAACCCAGATACATTCCATCGCTGGAAAATTAGGCAAGAATGTATCGCTTATTTCCCAACGTCCATTCCGTGCTCCTCACCATACCATCTCACAAGTGGCCTTGGTAGGCGGTGGAACCAATCCACAGCCTGGCGAGATTTCGCTTGCCCACAATGGCGTGCTCTTCTGCGACGAGTTGCCAGAATTCAACAAGACCACGCTCGAAGTGCTTCGCCAGCCCCTCGAAGACCGTCACATTACCATCAGCCGTTCGAAATATTCCACCGATTATCCATGTAGCTTCATGTTTGTGGCAAGCATGAACCCTTGTCCATGTGGTTACTACGGCGCCCCCACGCACCATTGCGTCTGCACTCCTGGTCAGATACAACGATACATGAACAAAATTTCGGGTCCATTGCTCGACCGCATCGACATCCAGTGCGAGATAACGCCCGTGCCTTTCAAGGACATCTCAAAGGCCGCCCCAGGCGAACCGAGTGCCAACATTCGTGAACGTGTCATCAAGGCGAGGGAGATTCAAGCCGAGCGATACAAGGACTACAAGGGCATCCACTGCAATGCCCAGATGAGCGAGCGCATGATTCACCTTTTCGCCGAACCCGACGAGGCTGGTATGGATATGCTTCGCATGGCGATGGAGCGTCTTTCCCTCTCCGCCCGCGCCTACAGCCGCATCTTGAAAGTCGCCCGCACTATCGCCGACTTGGCAGGCTGTGAGCAAGTAGAGCCTATGCACCTCGCCGAAGCCATCGGCTACCGAACGCTCGATAGAGGCGACTGGGCTGAGAGAGGACATATATAAGAGAGAGAACCAAAGCTGATGCTTACGGCTAACAACTTGCATACACCCTTGCGCAAAACCCGAAAAAATTCAGTGCATACTATAAAATACAACTTATATTCGGTTGCGCCTAACTTGTATTTAATGAAATCTAACTTGTATTTGATGAAGTATAAGTTAGGCGCAACAGTATGCAGTAGGCTTCTTCGGGTTTGGTAGCAAGGCGATGGAGGTTTGGTATTAGGGACTTTGACATTTAGTCGTAGGGAGAAGAAGGGTATATGCTTAGGCGTATAAAGGCTTCCAATGAGAGACACTTTTTCGTCCGCACTATCTAAACAAATCCTCCATCGTCAAGTTCTTCTGAATCATTCCTACATATTGATTCTTCAGAAGACCATAGGTGGTAATCATCACGAGCTGACATGACTTTCGAGTTTTCGTCTCTTCCTCAAACTGCCATTGTCGGCCCTGCATTCTCTCTGCATATTGCTTGTCAATCGAATACGGACGAGACGAGAACTTGATTTCACACAAATTGACCACATTGTCTGCCCTATCCAACACCAAATCGATCTGAGCCTTGTTGTCTTTCGACTTACTCATCCAGCCTGATTGAGAAACGGCAATGCCACTGATGCCCAAAGCTTGTTTAATCTGCTCTGAATGTGCCAAACAAACTTGTTCAAAAGCATAACCTGCCCAAGACAACAGTTTGGAAGAACCTAAGTGATGCTCCCAAAACATAGCATCATTATTCTTTCCATCTTTCAAGAAATGATAATAAAATAAGGTATAAGCGTCCGTCAGTTGGTATAACTCATCACGTTTCTTCTGACCAAATGCCACATAGCGATGTATAAAATCACTCTGTTCCAACTCTTCCAAGATTCTTGTCGTACTACCCGCATTAGGAAGCCCGGTCTGTTCCAAGATTTCATTTCGAGTCATTCCTTTATTCTTGGTTGCAATAGCACTCACTACCATCAAATGATTCTCAGCATTTCTGAACATCGCTTGATATAAATTGGTATATTCATGATGCAATTGACCATCGGGATGAAAGAGAAGTTCATCTATATTTTGTGGCAGACTCATCTGCTTATCCAGCATTGCCAAATAATAAGGCACACCACCAAATACCATATAGCTCACCACTTGGTCATAGCGATTCATCAGGATGTTACGAGACTCATAAAACCGCTCACATTCTTGCAAAGTAAAAGGATGCAAATGTATGCGCCTATTTACACGACCATACAATCCCCCATGATTATGGAATACTTTATTGACTATCCAGGATGTTGCGGAACTGCAGCAAATAAGCAAGATGTCTTTACGAGCAGAAGCCCAACTATTCCAAAACCACTCTAATGCCGTCAAGAAAGAACTATCGCCACCATTCATCCAAGACAACTCGTCCAAGAATACGACTTTTTTATCATTCTTAGAACTTTCCAATATCCTTATCAAGGAGGCGAAAGCCTCCAACCAATTCTTCGGCATTGGAATTGGCTCATCGGAACATTTACTAAGAGCATGATAGAAATACTCCAACTGCACCTTCTTGTTTTTCTGGTTTACACCTGTAGCATAGAAGTCCATCTTGTCGGAAAAGGCTTCTCTCACCAAGAATGTCTTGCCTACACGACGACGCCCATAAACTACTACAAACAAGGATTCTTCTGCCAGAAAAGCCTCACGCAGTATCTCTTGTTCTTTTTCTCTACCGATAATCTGTGCCATACTCGTATCTCTTTAGCTTGATAATTTTGGCTGCAAATATACAAAAAATACCACTTACAGCCAAAATTCCAAAGACAATTTTGGCTGCAAGTGCTTTTTTCACCCACTTACAGCCAAAATTCTAATTATCCGAGCACCATTTCGCTATCTAAGGCAGTGGTCAAAACCACGAATTCTCCTTCACAATATAGATGGCTTTGTGGACGACGAGCACATAGATTATGGCGGAGAAAGCAGTGGAGAAGACTTCGCCAAAGGCTATGATGCCTGTACATCATAGGATGATTAAGTTCCTATAGCTAAAGATTTCCCTCTGAAAAATTCCTCATTTCCAACATTTTTTGTAATTTTGCACCGAAATAACAAAATATATTAGCTAATATGGAACAAAAGAACTTTAAACGTACCACCGTGACGGCAGCTTTGCCTTACGCCAATGGTGGTGTGCATATCGGTCACTTGGCAGGTGTCTATGTGCCAGCCGATATCTATGTTCGCTATCTCCGCCTCAAGAAGCAAGACGTTGTCTTCATCGGCGGTAGCGATGAGCACGGCGTGCCAGTCACCATCCGTGCCAAGAAGGAAGGCATCACCGTACAGGAGGTGGTAGACCGCTATCATAACATTATCAAGAAGTCATTTGAAGAGTTCGGCATTTCTTTCGACATCTATAGCCGTACTACTTCAAAGATTCATAATAAATTCGCTTCTGATTTCTTCCGTACCCTCTACGACAAGGGCGTATTGGAGGAGAAGGTAGAGGAGCAGTTCTGCGATGAGGTGACAGGCGAGTTCCTCACCGACCGCAACATCGTGGGTACTTGTCCTCGTTGTGGCGCAGAGGGTGCTTATGGCGACCAGTGCGAGAAGTGTGGTGCAACTCTCTCTCCTGAGGAGTTGATCAACCCAACCAACAAAAACAACCCTGGACATGGACTCATCAAGAAGCCTACCAAGAACTGGTATCTCCCACTGGGCAAGTACCAAGACTGGTTGAAGCAGTGGATTCTCGAAGAGCACAAGGAATGGCGTCCTAACGTATATGGTCAGTGCAAGAGCTGGCTCGACATGGACTTGCAGCCTCGTGCGATGACCCGCGACTTGGATTGGGGTATCCCTGTTCCTGTAGAGGGAGCGGAAGGAAAGGTGCTCTACGTTTGGTTTGACGCACCGATCGGCTACATCTCCAACACCAAGGAGCTTTGCGATGCCCACCCAGAGAAGTGGGGTACTTGGCAGAAGTGGTGGCAAGATCCAGAGACACGCCTCGTTCATTTCATCGGAAAGGACAACATCGTGTTCCACTGCATCATCTTCCCTACCATGCTGAAGGCTCACGGCGACTATATCTTGCCAGACAATGTGCCTGCCAACGAGTTCTTGAACTTGGAGGACGACAAGATTTCCACCTCTCGCAACTGGGCTGTTTGGTTGCATGAGTATCTCGTAGATATGCCTGGCAAGCAGGATGTATTGCGCTATGTATTGACTGCCAATGCACCTGAGACCAAGGACAACAACTTCACTTGGAAGGACTTCCAGGAGCGCAACAACTCTGAGTTGGTTGCCATCTATGGTAACTTCGTCAATCGTGCCCTCCAGTTGACCAAGAAGTATTGGAACGGTGTCGTTCCTGCTTGTGGTGAGTTGCAGGAGGTTGACAAGAAGGCCATCGCTGAGTTCAAGGACGTGAAGGAGAAGGTAGAGCAGTTCCTCGATGTCTTCAAGTTCCGTGAGGCTCAGAAGGAAGCCATGAACTTGGCACGTATCGGCAATAAGTATATCACAGAGTGCGAGCCTTGGAAGGTTTGGAAGACCGACCCTAAGCGTGTGGAGACCATCTTGAACATCTCCCTCCAGTTGGTAGCCAACCTCGCCATTGCCTTCGAGCCATTCTTGCCATTCTCTTCTGAGAAGCTTCGCAAGATGATCAATATGCCTAACTTCGAGTGGAGTCAGCTTGGCAGCACAGAACTCTTGAAGGCAGGTGACCAACTCGCAGAGCCAGAGTTGCTCTTCGAGAAGATTGACGACGAGACCATTGAGAAGCAGCTCAAGAAGCTCGAAGACACCAAGAAGGCCAACGAGGAGGCTTCTTACAAGGCTGAGCCTATCAAGCCAGAGGTAAGCTTCGAGGACTTTGAGAAGCTCGACATCCGTGTGGGTCACATCTTGAACTGCGAGAAGGTGAAGAAGTCTAAGAAACTCTTGAAGTTCACCATCGACGATGGTAGCGGCGTAGAGCGCACCATCTGCTCAGGTATCGCCGCATACTATGAGCCAGAGCAGTTGATTGGCAAGGATGTACTCTTCGTTGCCAACTTCGCTCCTCGCAAGATGATGGGCATCGAGAGCCAGGGTATGATTCTCTCCGCAGTCAACTTCGATGGTAGCCTCAACGTCACTTCGCTCTTGGGCAAGGTGAAGCCAGGAAGTCAAGTAGGATAAGAAAGCGCATCCCCAAAAACAAGGAAGCGCATCATTGCAATATAAGAAAGCGCATTTATGGTCAGCATAAATGCGCTTTCTTATATTGCAATGATGCGCTTCCTTATCATCCATAAATGCGCATCGTTAAAATTACTTCATTCCTACATGGCTTTTATCACCATTTTGACGAGTAATCGACTCAAAAAAGCACTTTTTCCTTTAAAAGTTTGCGTATATTGCACAAATTTCGTAATTTTGCGCACGATTTCGACGGCTAAGAGGTAAACAGTGTGGTTTACACCTTATTATATATAAACATATAAATAGCCGTTCATATTAAACAAAAGTATTAAGATAACAATGACTCACAATTTGTTAAAAGGCAAGCGTGGCATCATCTTCGGTGCCCTCAATGAGGAATCTATCGCTTGGAAAGTAGCCGAAAAGGCTGCTGAGGAAGGTGCAACTATCGCACTCAGTAACACAGCTATGGCCCTTCGCATGGGTACACTCGACAAACTCGCTGAACAAATCAACGCTCCTATCATCGCAGCAGATGCGACCAGTGTTGAAGACCTCGAAAAGGTATTCACTGAGGCTCAAGAGAAGCTCGGTGGCAAGATTGACTTCGTGCTCCACTCTGTAGCCATGAGCCCTAACGTACGTAAGCACCGCACTTACGATGATCTCGATTACAATTTCTTGAACAAGACTTTGGATATTTCTGCTATCTCTTTCCACAAGATGTTGCAGGTAGCCAAGAAGTTGGACGCCATCAATGAGTGGGGTTCTGTAGTAGCCCTCACCTACGTGGCTTCACAGCGTACTTTCTTCGGTTACAATGATATGGCAGATGCCAAGAGCATGCTCGAAAGCATCGCCCGCAGCTTCGGCTACATCTATGGTCGTGAGAAGCACGTTCGTATCAACACCATCTCTCAGAGTCCTACCGCCACTACAGCAGGTAAGGGTATCAAGGACATCGACAACATGATGGACTTCGCCGACAAGATGTCTCCACTTGGTAACGCCGTAGCTGAGGATTGCGCCAACTACTGCGTGATGATGTTCTCTGACTTCACCCGCAAGGTGACCATGCAGAACCTCTTCCACGATGGTGGTTTCTCATCTATGGGTATGAGCCTCCGCGCCATGAACCAGTACTCTAAGGACTTGGCTCCTTACGAGGATGAGAACGGTAAGGTTATCTACGGATAATCCATCCCGATTTTCTTTGGACTTTTGTCTCGTATATCTATTATATAATGAATCAAAGACAGATATAATGAGTATCAAAGAGAAATATAACCAGATAGACCTCGCCAAGCGTCAGAAACTTGGCGAGGTCATCCGTTTTGGTATTGTAGGTGCCGTTGCCACCATTTTACAATATGTCATCTACTTAGCTGCTATGCCACTATTGGTGAGCCTCATCCCTTCACTATCGGGAGACGACCACACCTTGGCTACAGTTTCCAACACCTTAGCTTATATCATTAGCTTCATTTTCAACTTCATCGCCAGCACTCGCTATACCTTCAAGGTAAAGGCCAATGCCAAGCGTGGAGCAGGATTCACGCTCTCGCATATCGTCAACTACAGCATGCAGACGCTCTTCCTCAACCTCTTCGTAGGTTTGGGATTAATGAAGCAAATCGCCATGATTCCTACGCTTTGCATCTGTATCCCCATCAACTTCCTGCTCGTCAGATTCTTCCTCAAGAGATAATTCTTTGAGGAATTGAGAAAAGAGCCCCATTCATAAAACGGACTATAACCAATATTTTCATACGATTGAAACCGTTTATCATTGATAACACCAATTTTTTAGAAACATTTTTTTTAAAAGAAAAAGGGGATAGGCAACTTATCATTAGCCTTTCCCCCTTTAGAACTCAATACCACCATCTGTTGATGTATGTAGTACGATATACAACTTTTGGTCTACTCTTAGCATAAGCAACGGCTATATTTTCCACCGCCCTGATTCGAGCCTTTTCCAAAGCTGTTTGATTATTCATTTCTTTCACTCGCAAATTATACTCTCTGGTTTGTTCCAACTTTCCTTGAGCTTCAACCTTAGCAATTAAAGCCTTTGCCTGAGGATAACAAGCAGCACTTGGATCTATCTCTGATAAAGTAGCAACAATATTTGCTGCATTTTCCGATGTAGGATTAGCAGCCCATGTCGCTTGCGCTTCATTCAAGAGTTTTGCAGAATTATGATTAATTTGCTTTTTATATGCAGAAAGTAAACTTGTCTGCGCTTTATTAAATGAAGAACATTCTTGTGGTATTTGTGCCAACAAGAATATTGCTTCATCATATCTTCCTGCATTCATCTGCGTGTTTGCGCTTGCGATAATTTTTGGGGCATTTTTCTCATAATATGCAATGATACGCTGGGTTGCTGTTTGAATCATATCACTAACACCTGCCATACGCCCATTGATTTTTCTGATAGCATTTGTTACTGCCTGGACATCAGTTGCGCCTACTCCTGTCACCTCCATGCTGGTAGAGCCATAACACGTTCCGTCCATACCATCTCCTATGCCTAAGTGAAGATTAAGTCGACTAACGATTTTGACTGGTGCAGTTGACAAAGCTTCTTTACCTGTCACCGTGATTTTGGCCGCCAATACAAACCTAGAATCCCCAAAACGTGCAATAATTCCATTTTGTGAAAGTATCGTACGTAGGCGATCCTCCAACATACCTGCTGCATTTTTATCCAAACCATCCACCATACCTTCTGCAACATAAGGTGACACTTGAATTTGCGCTTGCATTGTTTGCATAACTATACAAAATGCAGCCACGAGTATAGTTCTGATCAGTTTCATAAGCTTTTCTCTATTTTAGTTTGCACCAATTCTAACGATAATAGACCCAAGACCACGATTCTCAACACGAGCAGGAACATTCAAAGATTTCAAATATTGCTCAAGACCTTCAATTCTTGCCCACTCAGAAGCATCCATCTTTATACCATTGGCATCTTGCAATGGTATCTTAATACCACGGAAATTCATCTTGTTCTTGGTACTTCCTGGTGCCAATGTTCCAGTTCCGTTCTTGCTATGCTGACGTACCCAATCCTGAATAGCAGCGTTGAGACGGTTAGAACCTACTGTACTGAACAAATCAACCGGACTATTTTGAGTTACTCTAACCATCATTCTAATTTCACGACCTTTTTGTGCAAGACTTGTGAAATAAGTCATGAGATTATTAGAAAGTTGCTCAAATCCTCCTTCTACAGCTTGTTTAAGCATAATGGTGAGTTGAGTGCTTGACGGCATACCATCACTTTGTCTCTGCATAGGTGCAATGGTCTTATTTGTATATGTATCCTTACCATCTATGTTGACAAAGACACTCTTTTGGAACCCAAGCTGGTTTACCTGCCAATTAATTTCCAATTTTATATCAGGCTTGATTTGAGCCATTACCGCATCAAGCGTTGAGGTAACAGAAGCATCTCCATCGCCATCAGCCTCCATAGCCATCTCTTCTGCATCCTCCTCTTCTTGGCTTTTCATCTCATCCCAAATATTTGTAACCATAAAACCACGATCGATAAACATCTGTGCTATAGTTGTTAAAACGTTGTTCAAATCAGGATTTTCCGTGAATGCCCTGTTCCAATCTGGCACTTTCTTTTGGATACCATTAGCGGTTACAACTTTAAAATAACCATTTGTATAAAACCAGTTATCTGAAGGAACGACCATCAATTCTGGTTTATCTGCAGACTGTGCCAAACTTCCTATAGAAACTATGAAAAGAGCCAAAAGTGATAAAATATATTTCTTCATATCGTTTACTTTTTACATTTGATGTTTTTAATCGAACAAGAAATCCAACGGTTTGATAATGTGCTCTCCTTCTAAGTATTTTCTTAGAGCACTAAGATTTATCATCACTACCGTTGCGATCTTATACCTATTATTTTTCAATTTAATGACATCACCAGCATCTCTTAATCCATTGTTGGAGAGTTGAACGTACTGGAGATACTTTCCTGCAAAAAAGTCATCAAAGAACTTCTTGTGAGCTTCATATCCCTCAGGAACCAATGCCTTAACACCTGCGTTGGCTCCGTTCTCGACGCATCCTTTAAACAGCAATGCATGAACAGCATTTCTCATGCAATAATTATTTGTGAGGTCTTTTTGCTTACCATAACTCCAAATTTTTACAATTGTGTAGCCAGGAATAGCAGACACGCCATCATAAGCTTCGACTTCATAGCGATACAAGTCCTCATCAACTTTATTACCTGCTTGCACCATAGTGATGGAGCAAAGCAGGCTTATTAGAATAAAAAATATTTTTTTCATGAGCAGTTAAATACTTATTTTACCTGTCTCAGCAAAGAACCTTCCCAAAGTTTTTTGCTTGTTCCTAACCCAGAGAATGTAAGATTTGGATCTGCACCACTCTTATCCTTTGTTGTGGCAGCACCTTCAAGTTTCTGACCTGCACCTGGACGATTATCCCACAACTGACCTTTTTGAATTTTTACCTGGCCAACGGTTTCAAACACCTCATTGCCATTATCATCAAGAGTTTTTTGGAGTACATCAAACTTATCACCTTCTTGGCAACCTTCCTTTGTACCAACAAAAGCAAAGAGCTTGTCACCATCTTGATGTAAAGTAGACAAAGTCTTAAATTGCTCATACTTTTTCTGCAACTTGGCAATAGCTCCATCAGTTGCTCGCAGTGTAGCATGCGCTATCAATGTATCCGAAGCAGCATCCTTAGCCGTAAGTTTCATGGTTGCAGGCGCATAATCCCAAGTTTTACCTACATATTTCAACTTGATATTATTGTCCGTATAAAGACCAACAATATTACCATTGTACTTTTCTACAAGTTTATTGATAGCATCTTTGTCAAGATCAAGCTGGAACAAATAAGTTGTTGTTTTTACAAAATAACCTTTCAAAACAGCACTCAATGCAGCACCACCATAAGCAGCTATAGCACCACCACCAGCTGCGCTTGCTACAGCCGTTGTGATTGCGATGATATCTTCAGCACTCAAATAAGAGTAACGGTTGACTGTGACGAAAGTCTTTCCCATGAGGTCATATTCTGCAGCTGCAACCAACTTCTCTTTCTCGCCTACCTTCTGCTTTGCCTTGTTGATTTCATCTGTGCTCAAAGTCTTCAGACCTCTCTCTTCAACCAAAGATGTTGAAATTGGAGTAGCCTTCTTTGGAGCAGCCTCTGGACCACCGAACCATTTGGCAACCATTCTTCCAGCAACATGTTTATCTGCAAAATACTTTTGAAGCTTTGCAATATACTCTGCATCAGAAACGCTTCCAGAAGGTGTCGCGGCAGAAGTAGTGCTTTCCGCAGAAGAGCCAGAAGTCAACTTCTTCATAAATCCCAATCCCTTCTTGGCAATGCCACCTGCTTTCTTTGGGTTAGCTTCTTTCTCTGCAGCTGCAATTTCTTCAGCAGACACCTTTAAGTCTTTCAATGCCGCCAAATCTATCACACGTTCCTTCAAACAGTGATTGTTATACTTGTCAGGGAACGCTTTCTTTAAAAAAGTCTCGGTAACGATTGTCTTCTGGTCGCCTTCCAACTTGTCATCAGGCAACATGATAGTGTACAAACTACTTCTACGATAGGTTGTCTCTTGCTTAGCACTTGATGCCTGAGCCATAGCAAGCATAGAAGTTCCTACTAATACAAATGTAAAGAACAGTTTTTTCATAATCATCCAAATTTTGTTATTTTTAAATGTTTATAGGTTTTAATTTTATAAAGTTTACATAATTTTATTATTTTCTGCAAAAATAGGAAAAAAAAGGAACATCTACAAGTTCAATTTGGTTCATTTTTCATCCTCAGCTATTTCTTAACACGAATTAACAAGCAATTCATCAACTATCCCCAACATTTTAAGAGGCATATTGCTTTATAACAGAAAAAAAAACAGTATCTTTGCATCGCTAAAAAATCGAAAAGAAATGACGAATATTTTAAAAATAATAAAAGGAGAAAGACAATTTTCTCTCGCGGTCTTCATCATCACCTCCAAAGTATTGATGGGAGACTTCGGTTCTTATACCCATGTTGCCTGCTCGAAATGGAGCAAGCCTTGGGGACAAACAGCCTTGTTGTTCCTTCACAACAACGTAAATACTCTCATAGGCAGACATGCCCAACTCACGCACTCCGCCTCTGGTAGAGAACGTATTTGATGAATTATGATTCTCCACAGAAATAATCTTTTGCTCAAGAGATAAATAACTATTGATATTTCCCAAAAACTTTCATCACAAGAACTGCATGAAAAAAGTTTTTCACATATTCAAGATTCAGAAAGAAGAAAAATGGCTATCCCTCATCGTATTCACACTACTAACCCTACTCAATGGTTTGGTGATAGCCAAGTACAATGCACCTTTCAGCCAGATCACGAATGATTTTTACAAGAACTTCATTCGCCACTTCTGCATATCGGGCTTCGACCCTCTCACCTATTGGGTGTTGAGCGACTGGAGCGCTGCCTACAATGTATATCGCCATCCTCTGTTGGCGTTCTACATGTATGTGCCCTATCTCATCAACATGGGGTTGATGAAGCTGACAGGTTACAACTGTGCCCTCTACATCGCAGTCGTCATCCAGATGTTTTGCGCTTTCTACTCCATGCTATTCCTTCATCGTATCTTCAGAGAAGTCATAGAGTTAGGTAAGCGAGCATCCCTTGCGCTCACCCTCTTGTTTTTCTCCTTCGGCTACGTGATGGTAACCGCCATCGTACCCGACCATTTCGTGATATCCATGTTGCTGCTCATCCTTGCGCTCTACATTTCGGGCAGGAGGATGAAGAATCACCATGAGTTCAAGATATGGCAGAGCGTCGTTTATTTCCTGTTGACCGCAGGCACCTCACTCAACAACGGCCTGAAGATATTCTTCTCCGCTCTCTTCGTCAACGGCAAGAATTTCTTCCGTCCAAAACACCTCTTGTTAGCAGTCATCTTGCCTGCCGGCTTACTATGGGGGTTCTGCTACTGGGAATACCGCACCTACGTATGGCCTAACGAAATGGCGAAGAAAGAAGCCAAGGCAAAAAAAGAAGCTGCAAAAAAGGAGCGGAAAGAGCGCATGGCGCAACTCAAGCATATAAAAGACTCGCTCATGCAAGATTCTATCAAGAAAGGACTGAAAATCATCACTGCCAAGGAGTTGGCACAAAACGCAAAAAACGACAGTATACAAAAAGCGAAGCAGAATGCAAAGAAAAAGAAGAAAGGTCCAAAGATGGGCAAACCTATCAGCAAGGTAGGATTCATGAGCTGGACCGACATCTCGACCAGTCGCACGGAGTCTGTCATAGAGAACTTGATGGGCGAGTCCATCCAGTTACATCCCGACTATCTGTTGGGCGACGAGCTACGTCACCGCCCTATGATCGTGAAATATCGTTATTGGTGGAATTACGCAGTAGAAGGAATCATCAGCCTTCTCTTCTTGGCAGGCATCTGGTATGGCAGAAAGAGCAAGTATCTGTGGTTGGTCTTATCGTATTTCGCACTCGACATGATGCTCCACATCGGCTTGGGCTTTGGTATCAACGAGGTATATATCATGACTGCCCACTGGATATACGCCCTACCTATCGCCATGGGATTCCTCATCAAGAACGCCCCTATCAGATTCCGCAAATATCTCATAGGCATCGTGGCGGCTATCGCCCTATACCTTATTATATATAATGGAAGCCTCATCGTGGGTTACTTCTTATAAGAGTAACCCACCTCGGATATAAGACCCACCTTAGATTTTATAAGCCCCCACCTTGGACAAGGGCGTCATACATGTCGGTCTTTGTTTAACCACTTGTTGACACGGCGCTTCATCGCCTTCGAGATAATGGAGTAATTGCCATAACGCAAATTCAAGAAGAGTTCCTCCAAAGAGCGTCCCATCTTGATGAATGGATGTCCCCAGGCATTGGTCTTGTAGAGCCGTTCCTTGTAGTCGATATTCTCGATGATGTAACGAGGATGGCGCAAAGGAAACTCCAACTCATATCGTTTCATCGTGAATATCTTGCGATAAGCCTTTGGAGTTGTCTGAATGCTACCGCAGAAATGGGTGGAGTTGTCGGAGAGACCGAGATTGTTGACCATGTTCTTGCATGGCATGATAGCAAGTCCCGAGTTGAGAAGCATGGAAGCCCAGAAGATGCTCTCGTAATACTCCTTGCCACTCTGCTGATGTTCGGTACACATCGGCAAGAAGTCTGTACGATAGCCACGTTGGCGCACCAACGACTGCAACCGCTTCATCGCCTGCTTGTCTCGCAGGAAGGCATAGTCACCCTCCCACTTGTCCACGACTCTGCGCCAAGAAGCCCATCCCCAGATAGCGAAAATGGAAGTAAAGAAATAGCTGTCCTCGCAATCGGGCGTAATCTCGTCCTCATTGAATCCCGCTATCATGGCGATACGCTCGTCATTCTCATAGCGGTCGAGCATCTCCTTGCAGAATGGGAAGAAGGACTGCGAAGGCACATCATCATCCTCCAACACGATACACTTATCCACGATGGAGAAAGCCCATTTCTGTGAAAGGTACTCAGAGGGGTCGCATCCTTGGTTCTTCGTTTGGTAAGAACGATGCACCTCGCATTCCCAGTCGATGTTCTCATCCGACGCAATCTGTCGGCACGCCTCGACGCCAAGCACATCACGCTCTCCCCTTGCTCCATCCTGGTAGAGGAAGAGACGGGAAGGACGAGCTTTCTTGACTTCGTCAAACACTTGTTGGAAATGGTCGGGACGATTGAAGAACAACATCAATACGGCGACATCTATCTTGGCTGGTTGTTTCATGCTTCTATGATTTTAAGAATTAGAGAGCAAAGATACAAAAGATATTCGTTACTTAATCGTTTTTCACTTTTTTTATAATAGAGAGAGGGCATTTGGTATGGCCTTCGCCGATTCCCTCATGGTATCATTGCCCAAGTGCAAACTTCGTGATTATTTATCGGAAAAGCGAAATAAATTACAAATTATTTTGTTTTATCTTCTTTTTACACTAACTTTGCACAAAAAATACAAGACATATATAATTAGGAACATCAAAGATGAACATATTCAAAATCAAGAAAGAAGAAAGAATCCTCGCCATCTCTACCGTGCTGATCTGCACCGCACTGCATGCGCTCCTCATCCTATCCTATCCCACCAACTTCTTCAAGGCTGGCAAGTTAGGCTTCTGGAGCATCTTCTACAAGCACTTCACGGTCTCAGGATTCGACGCTTACTCATACATATTTCTTTCCAACGAAAAGATTTACTATGAGTTGTCACGCCATCCTCTCTTCAGCATCTTGCTGTATCCTGGCTACTGGCTCAACCAATTGCTCATGGACCAAACCAGCCGCAACTGTGCCACATATATCATGGCAGTCATGCTGATCATCGCCACCATGTATTGCTCCGTCTTTTTCTTCCGCATCTGCAGGGAGCTGATAGCGTTAAAGAAAACAGACAGCCATATACTTACGGCATTTTTCTTCTCGTTTGCCTCCATCATGCTCACCACGATGGTGCCAGACCATTTCTGCTTTTCCATGCTCTGCCTTTTGGTCAGCATCTATATCGTAGGCTGCCACATGAAGAATGGCAGCAAGCTCAAGGCATGGCAAACGAGTTTGCTATTTCTCTGCACAGCTGGCATGTCGCTGAGCAACGGCGTGAAGACAGGAATCATGGCGCTATTCAGCAATGGCAAGAAAGTCTTCTCACCCAAGTTCTTCGCCATCTCCTTTTTCCTCCCATTGCTGATCATGGGAAGTATCGGTTATTACCAATATGAGAACATCGTGAAGCCTCAGCAAGAAAGAGGCAAGGCCATAGAGCGTAAGCAACTGCCCAAGCGTCCCGACATCGCCAAGGCAAACGCCATACACGACGCATGGATGAAAGCTGGACGTGGCAAAGCCATTTCTGACAAGCCTTTCCTCAAATGGACTGACATACAGACCCAACGAGGAGAATCCATCATCGAGAATCTATTTGGAGAAGGCATACAGCTACACTATCAGTACCTTCTCAAAGACCATAGCGTATCACGCCCTACCTTCGTCAAGTACGATTGGCCACTGAACTACCTGATAGAAGGAATCGTCATCTTGCTATTCGCCATTGGCATCTTTTATAGCAGAAACAGCAAGTGGATGTGGATGTGCCTCTGCTGTATAGCCTTCGACATGTTCTTGCACTTAGGCTTAGGATTTGGACTCAATGAGGTCTATATCATGGGGGCGCACTGGATGTTCGTCATCCCTTTCGCCATTGGTTTCTCTCTGAAAGAATCCAATCCTAAATGGGCAACGTCCATACGAGTGACCACCTTGCTGTTGGCACTCTATCTCTGGGCATACAACGGCACGTTAATCGTTAGCCATTTCACCAATAGTATCCATTAAATAAATTCCGAGACAAAGATGAACTTTCATAATAACATCAAGGCTTATACCCAACAGAACTTGCGCTCTTGCCAGCTCAAGCAACTTTCCATCTTGGAAGAAATAGACAAGATTTGCAAACGTCACAACATCGAGTATTGGTTGGATGGCGGCAGCTTGTTAGGCGCTATCCGCCATGGAGGTTTCATACCATGGGACGACGACATCGACATAGCCATGTCGCTCGAAGACGAGAAGCGATTTGAGCAAATCGCCCCAAAAGAGTTACCAGAATGGTTGTTCCTACAGACACCAACTACAGACCCAGGCTCCAAAGAGCCCATCACCAAGATTAGAGACAAGAACTCCTTGTACATAGAACAAGGAGACGACTTCTCCCAGCCCTATGTAAAAGGCATCTTTGTCGACATCTTCCCATTTGTCGACTATCCGAACATTTCTCGAAAATGGATTAAGATACTGACCAAAGAGATTTCGAAGAGCAACTCCATCTTGCACCACAAGCATTACTACTCCCTGCGTTCTTTCGCCGAATTTTTCTACTTCGGTGCCAAGTACTATCTCTATTCCGCAATATGGAAGATCGTTAGTTGTTTCGGAGAAAAGACGCGCTGCTCAGACGTTCCTTATCTCAATGGTCGTGGCATTTCCTTCGACAAGAAAGCCATCAAGCCATTAGGAACCATCAAGTTTGAAGGCAAGGAATTTCCTGCGCCCAACAACCCCGACTCCTATCTCACCGACCTATACGGCGACTACATGCAGATACCACCTGTAGAGAAAAGGGAATTTCATTCCATCTTCATCGTACCAGAACTTACGCCAAGGCATTAATGGTATGCTCCATACCTTCTCGAAGACAGAAAATAGGTTTCCACCCCAATCTCTCTATTTTCTGGGTAGAGAATACCGCCTTGGTAATCGGAGTCGTATTGCCATGGTTGGCTTCCTGCGGGATGTCAAACCTCACTTTCCTTCCTGCCAATTCAGCCACACATTCTGCCAAGTGGCGGATGGTGACATTCGACTCTTCGTTGGCTATATTATAGGCTTGCGCATTCTCTCCTTTAAGAAGAATATGAAGCAAAGCCATCGCACAATCCACCACATACGTCCAGGAGCGAAAAGCCTCCCCCTTGCTTTTCAGGATGATGTCTTCCCCCCTCAATACATTGCGTACAAACTGGGCATAGACACGATTGTCGGATTCCGTGAAGTAAGGACCATAAATATGACATGGACGGGCTATCGATACATCGACCCCATATTGTTGCGCATAGCAGACACATAAGGTTTCGGCCGCACGCTTGGCGGAAGGATAACAAGCTCGCACGGTCGTAGGATTAACATAACCACTATAATCCTCATCAAAGACTCTCCCATCTCCCTCGCCATAGACCTCGCCCGAAGAGACATAGACCATTTTGCTAAGTCCATGAGCCAGACCGAAGCGCAACAAATTGTCCACTCCCATGAAGTTTGCCTTCATCACGCCCACGGGGTCAGAGACATAAAGCTGAGGACTTGCACCACCAGCAGCATCCACAATATAATCGAAGTTGAGGTCCGTCTGCAAAGGAGAGGTCACATCGAAGGGAAGGAAATGATAGAAGGGAAATTCCGCATAAGCAGCGAAACGCTTGCTTGCACGCTCCACGTTTCTACCCGCAGCATAGACATGATAATCGATGCCGGGATAAGCCAACAACATATCCACCAAGCAACCGCCTATCAGTCCTGTCGCTCCCAACACTAAGATATTTTTACCACGGAGTTTTTCCCATGGCAAAGAGAACTCCGACAAAGTAGTCAGAATATCTTCTTGATAACACTCCATAAGCACTATACGTTCTATCTTATATTCTATTCATTTACGCCAATCCATCATCTACTTCAACCACTCATCCCTGGTAGTATGTTTCAATGCCTTGAAAAGTTCCACATCCTCTGTCTGCGTCAACTTCAAGCCATTTTTCTCTGATCCCATCACCAAGTGTTGGTCTTCTATTCCCAATTCTGCCATCAACGTACAAGAAGCCACGGTCCCATCAATGCCCTTGGCGTCAGCCGCTTCATGAGCCTTGAGCAAGGTGTGCAAAGGATAGGTATGAGGGGTCTGCGTACGAACGAGACGTTCACGAGGTATATCAATATTCTTCACGCAATCATCCACTTTCTGCATGATAGCCTCCTTGCATATCATTCCCGTGATGGCATACCCATACTTTTGGCATTTCTCTATGTTTTCAGAAATGATGCGTTCCGATACCAAAGGGCGAACTCCATCATGGACCAAGATGATGTCATTCTCATCGCATCCGGCATCCCTCAGCCCCCAGAGTCCATTGCGGATAGAATGCTGATTGCTATCACCACCCTCGAATATCCATTTGAGCTTGGTGATGTTGAACTGGTTGGCATACGCTTGCAACACCACTTCCCATCCCTTCAGGCAAACGACACAGATGCCATCGATAAGAGGATGGTTTTGGAACGCTTGCATCGTATAGATGATAACAGGCACGTTGTCAATAGTCATAAACTGTTTGGGAATGTCCTGTCCCATGCGGTTGCCTACACCGCCAGCAGTCAATAATGCGATGTTCATATTTTTCTTGTTTTATTAGTTTCTATCATATTGCACATTGTTGTAGGAAAAGATGAAAGGATAGCAGAAGGAGCGAACCTTCCCCATGATTCCCTTTGCGTTCTTTCGATAATAAACGCTATCACCATGCCTCATACACAACCAGCACAACTGAAGCAAAGATACGAGATGATGCGATAGCATACAACGAGTCATGCGATGAGCCAACCGAAACTTTTCCTCCTCGGTATGCTCATATATATAAGTATACAGCCTCTGCCAGTTGGGCTTTTTCTGTAAGCGTCGGAAGTTACGGATGCCATAGAGATAAGGCTGATAAGTAGGACGAGCTGCCACCTGCTTACCATATCTTTTCAGTTCGACATGGCAGGCGGACTCTTCGTTGGTACGATGCCAATTGAGCGGTTCGTCCACAAAGGCGATGCCGCCATGCAACTGGGCACAAATGGCAAGGCTCCAGTCGTACATAATCTTGTCTATCCAATACTCCGATGTCTGTATAAACTCACGGTGCAGCAACATGGTGTGTCCAGCAAAGCCACAAAACAATAAGGCTTCCAAGGAATACTGCGGACTTACCAAATGAGTATGTTGCATATCCGCACCTCGCAAATGGGTGGAGAAACAAAGGTCATGCTCCCCTATCGCTTCCACTTGCTTGGCTATTTTTTGAGGAAACCACACGTCATCCTGGTCGCAGATGGCCACATAATCCCCAGTCGCCCTCTGTGCTGCCGACTTAAAGTTGAGGTTAAAGCCCAAGTTCCTCTCGTTTCGAGAAAACAGGACATTCGAATATTTCTCCGCATATTCCTCACAAATGCGAACCGTGCCATCCGTTGACCCATCATCCTGGATGATAATCTCCTTGATAGGATAAGTCTGGGAAAGTATCGAATCCAATTGTTCTCGGATGTACTTTTCACCATTATATGTACCCATGATTACAGAAACCGTCTTTTCCATTTCCATCTACTTTCCTAATTTATGCTTCAAGAACCCCATACATTCCTTCAATATGGCAGCTCCTGCTATTCTCATCACCAAATAATAAAGCATGACAGCCATCGCCACACGAGCCATCAGCAACAATACGAGTTGCTCTATCCCCATGGTAGCCACATAAGTGACCGTCATCACGCACAAGGCAGCCAAAGCAAACGGCAGGATGTCTTTCAGGAACATCCATACCTTGTAGCCTATCAACCTGTTGGCAAAATACTGCCAGATAAACAACCATATCAAGTTGAGTACCACATAAGTCTTCACCATATTGTGGATACCCCATTGCCATATCAAGAGCATGGCTACTATCTGTACGATGCCCAAGGAGAATGTCACCAAGAAATAAGTACCCGACTTTCCCTTGCTCACCAACAAATTCGACAACAAGGAACATATAGGGAGCACTGCGCCACTGATGCATAGGATCCTCAGCAAGTCGGCGCTCGCCAACCATTTCTCGGTAATCGTGATGATGATAAATTCCCTTGACACCATACCAAAGCCCAACATCAAAGGGAAAGAGATGAAAGCCGTCAACCTAATCAGTTTGCGCAAAGCATTCAGTTGCCTTTCGGGTTGGTCTCGCAAATCCACCATGACAGGTTGTCCCACGGAGTCCACCATTCCCTGAATCACGGAAAACGCCTTGAAATCCCATTGGTAAGCCTGGTTATAGTTACCCGTCTCATGCGCTGAGAAATAATGCCCCAACAAGATATTCAGCACATTATTGTTGATATGTGTCGTTATGGTCGTCGCCAACAGCTTGCAACTAAACCTGAACATCTTTCTCACTGGTGCGAAATCAATGTGGCGGTTTGGTCGCCATGGAGAATAATACCAAAAGAGAGCTGTATTGACAATATTGTAGATGATAGTCTGTGTAGCCAACGCCCAATACGACATGTCCAAGAAAGCCATCAAGACCCCAACGATACTTGACGACAAGGTTGCAATGATGCCCGACTGGGCTCGCTGCTTCACCATCATGTTCTTGAAGAGGTAGGCAGACTGGGCGGTACTGAGACTGGCAAACAAGATTGACAAGAAAGCATATCTACAAAGGGGCGTCAAAGCCGGCGTATGATAATATGCCGCAATCAACGGAGCCGAGAAAAACAAGATGACATACAAAGAGAAGCCTACGGTGATGTTGAACCAGAAGACAGAGTTGTAGTCGTTGTCGGTCGGTTTCTTCAAGTTGGTAATCGCCGTGATGAATCCTGAGTTTTGCAAGGCTGTGGCTATCAAAGAGAAAACGGTAATCATGGCTATCATACCATAATCGCTTGGAGTCAGCAATCTACCAAGCACGATACCAAACACCAAGCCGATGACTTGCATCGCCCCATTGTTCATCGCCCCCCAGAAGAGGCCCTTCGCCGTTTTTTCCTTTAAAGTTTCTGCCATCTAAGCTTTCCCTACAATTTATTTACGATACCCTATCGTTGCCCTTGCCTAAATCGAGCAACAGGATTTTCCAGCGCAAAGGTAACATTATTCTCGCAAAGAGCAAAATAATTAGCCACAAAATATACCTTTCTCGGTTGATTCTCCCCAATATGAAAAGAGAAAAGCCTTAACGCTTTCTATTTTAGCAACCGCAGGGCCTCGGAAACCAAATAAGGCTTTATCTCTGCGTATGGCACGGTAAACTCCACGATACCCATGGCGTATGGTCCTATCTCATACTGCTGATAGGCGAAGTGTACACCATCCTTGGTGAGACAAGGGGTGTGGGCAGGCAAAGGGATGATGCCGTTCTCTATGAACAGATACCCATTCAGGCTCTTGTCTGTGACAGGATCTTCCTTGTTATACTCATTCAAATAGGACAAGACTCCCTTACGCAAGATTGGCTGCAAAGCCTTTACTTGTGTCGTATCCACGGTCTGTGTCAAAAGCTTACCCGTTTCCTTGACGATGTTGAAGGAATTGTCAAAGGATGAGCCATGCGCTCCAGCAAGATAAGCGTAGGAAGAATGATTATATGTGATGTAATGTTCGGCTTCCTCCTTCAAGGTAAGGTTGACTTCATAATTCATGAAGACATTGGCAGCCGGCTCATACTTCTTGACATCTTCCATCTGAGCCTTCAAGTAATTGAAGTTGTCCTTGCAGTACTTTGCCAAGACAGCATTTCCATCAGAGAGGTCTCCCGAATATGCCTTGTAGTTCTTGCCCTCTTCCTCTGTTGCTGGTGCCAAGAAGGATTCTGCCAATTTCTGGTTGAGCACTTCCCTTACACTTTGTGATAGCTCGTCAGTTCCAGTTGGGAAATCAGTCCTAATGGTACAATCGAGTGTCTTCCCTTCTTTCAGTATACAACTATCTGTCTCTACCGCCAAAGTATCGGCAACTTGCGCCTTGGCGGAACTTGCCTTGCAACTCATCATAAAACAAGAAGAAAGCATCAACGCTATGAATACATAATAAATCTTTTTCATCTGAATCCCATTTTAAAGTTTAAAAATTTCGGTAAAGATACGCCTTTTCTGTGATAGGTGTTCTTTTCCTTCACATTTTTTAGACATAAAATATATCTTTTTGATTTCATGGTATAAGTCCTTTTGATTTCATGGTATAAGTCCTTTTGATTTCATGGTATAAGCAAGAATCGTAAAACCACAGAGAATCGAATAGAGAGCATAAGAATATTTTCTATTCAAAGCCTTCGGATGTGCATTCATAAGCTTTGGATGTACATTCAAAGGCTTTGAACGCACATTCAAAAGCTTTGAACGGAGAGTTTACAGTGATTTCAGAACATTTTTTATTATGCTCACAAATAGATTATGTTATGTTTGTGAGCATTTCTTCCAAAGAAAAGAATAAAAAACTGATGATTTATTTTGTTTTATCTTTGATTTACATTATCTTTGCAAGCAGAAATGAATCCGATTACTCAAACCATCCTATTGTCGGCTTCTGCGGCAAGAATGCTTCCGCACATAGCCTTGTATCTGCTTCATAAGAAGGAGATTGACCCCGACTTGCGCAAAGTGCAAGATGAAAAGCCCACGGTCTTGAACTTCATCAAGGCTTGTACCCGTGAACGTTCCTTCCGCAACCTCTTTTATTATAGGATGGGAGAATACCGCTCTGTCTTTATCTCTTGGCTCCTTCCCCCAGAGCGAACACTCCACATCTGGTGTCCTCGCATCGGCGAAGGTGCCCACTTGGAACACGCATACGCCACTTATCTCAATGCTGAAGCTATCGGCAAGGACTTCTATTGCCTACAAATGGTGACATTGGGCAATGGCAAGGGAGGACGCCCAACGATTGGCGATGACGTAAAAATCTATACGGGTGCCACTGTCTTCGGTGGAATCCACATCGGAAATCACGTCACGATAGGAGCCAATGCCGTAGTCTTCCAAGATGTCCCAGACGGATGCACGGTGGTGGGCAATCCTGCAAGAATCATCCAAAAGCCATAAAGCAACAAGAGGATGCGCCAAAACTGACGCATCCTCTTTTTCTCATACACAATATAAAAACATCTTTTACCTTAGACAACTTATCGTCCTAAACTTTTATAATACCCTTACTTGATAGACTTGATGCCTACGTTTTCCATGCCACTCAGCATATTCTGACTGGCAATCTGCTTGCGAGAGCAATAGTCGAAATCTACGGATTTGTCGCCAGCAGTGGATTTCCACTTGATGGTCAACTTCACCTTCTTGCCATTCGTATCAGGCAGGACATCGTTCAAGTTGAAAGCCACCAAGGCATCACCCCATCTCAACTGAGGGTCGCCATTGGTATTGTGGCGAAGCTCCACCTCGTATGGATTCTTTGGATTCACATTTGCAATCAAGTTGATGGAATGAGGTTTCACATTGCCCCAGAGAGCACGGAAACGAAGTGTGAGATAGCCATCCTCTGCTATCGTCACCCAGTCACGAACGATATCCACCGCATCATTGCCATACTTGGCGTTATTCTCTGCCGAAGTTGGCAAACTAAGCACTGGCTTCTTGGTCAAGATGCTGTCTATCCAATTGACATTGACCACAGCGTCATACTTGGCATCCTTCTCATTCGTCATCGAATAGTTGACCAAGGCACGCACCTCCTTGCCATCATAAAGCTTACTTTTGATATTGGCTGGCAACAAGGTAGTGCTGTCATCCAGTTGGAAATAGCAAGCGTCACCCGCAGTTTTCACTGTAACAAGCGCATTAGGCATCAGTCTCAGATAATCATTGTCATCGTCTGTAGAGCACGAACCCATAGTGACGGCTAAAGCCATTATTCCTAAAGCTGCAAGAGCTAATTTTCTAAGTTTTTTCATCGTTTATATTCCTTTCTTTTTTCTCGTTAATCTGTCTTTAAAACTAAATGTTTTGAAAACCTTGCGTGCCCAAGCGTTAAAGAAATCAAAAAACATTACCTCAAAAAACAAGTTTGCCATGAATAATTTGGCATGTCTATTTTTTTTGTCTAAATTTGCACAATAGACTAAGAATAAGCAATTTAAAATGAAGATATTTAAGATTAAAAACTTACTGTTTGCAGCCGCTATGACTATGGCAAGCTGCGGCATCATTTCTTGCGGCAGCACCGATGACGTGAACATGCCACAACAGATTAAGCAGTATTTTGAGAAAGACATCACCCTCAGGAATGCCGCCAACAATTACTCTGCTTATTTTGACCTTTCGGATGGCGTTGTCCTCGCCTACAAGAACCAAGGTGCGGCCAACTTCCTCAATGCCACCGTACAAAAGCTCACCAGCTCTGACTCTTGCCAAGTCTTCTCTTTGGCTGACGACAAGATTACGCCCCTTCAGTTGAAGCAGACAGAACTTTACAATAAAATCATGGATGCCAAGTCGTATACCCAACAGATGGCACCTATCGAGAAAACCCTCGACAAGATTGTGAAAGACGGAAAGAGCAGCCTGTTGGTAACCGACTTCGAGGAATTCACCCCCGACCGTCAGGTACAGCACCAGAGTTTCGCCACCCGATATTTCGTCAACTGGCTCAAGCAAGGCAACGACATCACGTTCTTTGTCTTCGACTTCATCGGTGTCAGAAACATCCCATATCATCTATATTTCATCGTATTTGACAACAAGAGCCACCAGTTCTTGAACCAAATCAAGGAATCTGTCGTGGGAGTCACTGGATACCAAGAGTTCCACCTCTCCACTGATGCCTACTCAGTGTCTACCCAATATCCATCAGCTTCGCAAGGTGGAAACTACCATGACGCAGAGACTGGCGAAGACCTCATCACGGGCATCATGGAAGACGGCAGTGGCATTGCCTACACCAACTATGGCAAAGGCGCAAGATTGGAATACTATCCTCTTGGCGTAAGTTGGGCAGACGCTCTCAAAAACTCACAAGAAGCCACACAGACTGGTTTCAATCCCAAGTTCACAGACCTCTTCAGAAATCTCTTCTTCGATTTCAGCAACCAGGATTCTTACATCATCAAGAAGTTGGATGTGAAAGTGACCGACATCGAGGAAGACTTCCAAAGATACGCACTCTATCAGAATGCCCTTGCCGACAAAGAGAAGTCAGCTACCTATTATGACGAGAATGGCAAGTTGCTGCCAGATTACGACTACAGCAAGAACAAAGTGCAGAACAAGGAGATAAAAGACTTGTTGGTGCTCGACCAAGACCTCTTCAGCCAAAGCATGGCACAGAGCGGAGGCAAGAAGGCAGAGATAGGAATCAAGTTCTCGCCAAACTTCAAGGGAAGCCTCATCGGAGGAGAGCCAAACGACTTGTTCCGCATCGACGTGACGATAGCCGAGAGCCAACCCAACTTCTCGCCTCGTCTCGACCAGCTCTTCTCTTGGGGAGCGAACAACAATCTCCGAGATGCGATTCGCAACACATTGCAGGAGTTGAATCCAAAGGGAACAATCATCTATACATATTTTGCCAAGGCACTGTAAGGCCCTCGTCTTCTCGTGTGCCCAAGCATAACAAATTCCAACAATCATAAAACCAAAGAACAATGAACGGAACAGTAGCATCAGCCTACATGATAGGTGCCATCACTTTTGTAGTATGCCTATTACTCGCCATCGTCAGCGCCAACGCCATCCGCTACGAGGCAGGTGTCAACCCACAAGACAAGAGAAAGAGAAAGATCTGGTTCTGGATTCTTGCCATATTATGTCCCATTGCCATCATTGGCATCTGTTACTTCGCAGTATACAACGGCATTCGCATCCCTTCCAGACAAGATGCTTATCTTGCTGCCATGGGCATCTCATCGGGTATTTTCTTCATTGCGTTTGTCATTTGTGGATTCGTGCTCAGCAAGGCCTTTCCACATGGAAAACTCGCAAGTTGGTTCTAATCTCAACCTATTTTCAATATGGAAAAACTATTTGTCATAGCCATCGGCGGTACGGGAATGAGATGCTTAGAGTCCTTCGTGCATCTCTGTGCCATGGGATTGTTCGACAACAAGACTATCGACATCCTCACATTGGATACCGACCAAAGCAATGGTAATAAAGACCGAGTAGAGTCTTTGATAGACCTATATAATAAAATCAAATCGGACGATGCCAACCAAATCAATGGCGGTCGCCCTAACGCAAAGACGTTTTTCTCAGCAAAGCTCAACCTCTACAGATTCTATACTGTATATGGCGAAGCCAACAGAAAGACTTACAAGATACTCTCTGGCGTGAACAGCGGCTTACACAAAGAGGAGAACACCGACTTAGCCGACTTGTTCTTTGACGAGGAATCCGTGCAGAGTTTCGAGTTGGACCACGGCTATCGTGCCCAGACCCACTTGGGTTCCTTGTTGATGTATCACGGCATCATCGAAGCAGCGAGAAACATCTCACGCAATGGAGAAAGTGCTTCCAATGCCGAAAAAGACTTGCGAACATTCCTCGAAAGCCTGCAAGCTGAGCAGAACTCCGCCAAAGTCTTCGTCTTCGGTTCCATCTTCGGAGGAACAGGAGCCTCATCCATCCCTGTCATCCCTGTAGCCTTGAGAGATGCCATCAACATTCTATCAGATGGCACCAAGACCCTGAACACCAACAGGGTGAAGTTTGGCTCCACACTACTCACAGACTACTTCACCTTCACTGCCCCAGACAGCATACAGAAGGAAGACGACAAGGTGATAGCAGACTCCAACAACTTTGCGCTCAACTGCCAAGCAGCCCTGCAATTCTATCAGGCAGACCCTACGGTAAGAAGCACCTATAAGCGTTTCTATCACATCGGCTGGCCTTACCAAGCCCTAAATGTAGGCAACGAAGGCAAGACCATCACAGGTGGAAAAGCACAAAAGAATGTTTGCCATGTCGTAGAGTTGATGTGCGCATGTGCCGCTTATGACTTCTTCAACCTAAAGGAAGAAGAACTCAACAACGAGTCGGCGAAATATCTCTATCGCTCATTCGACGAAAGAGAAGGACAAGTGAACTTACATGGTTCCGACTTCATCACCAATGGCTCCGTATTCGAAAGCAAGTTGGGCTCCTTGTTCTCATTAGCCCACATCATCCTCTCCCAGTACGAGGCAGCATGGACTGATGCAGAAGGGTCCGGCACCAAAGGTCTCCTCGCCCGCTTTGCCTTGCAGAACATCCATGACTACGACAGTATCACCAATGGACAAGCCAAGGACCTCGACAATTATTTCAGAGATTACTTCGGATACAGCTTTGGCAATGAAAGCAACATGCAAAAGGGATGGATTTACCAAATCAAGGATTCCGTTCCAGGCAGATTCATCTTTGTGGATGAAGCCTTCAAGGACCAGCGCAAAGACATGAAGAGCATCAGTTGCGGACATCTCTTCGAGGACGACCAGCACAACTGGAGCAAGATGGCTGGTCTTATCAGCAAGAAGGACAACAGTGTGGATGTACTCATCAAGAACATGGGAGAGCCAAGGACAAGACCAACTGCCGACCAGAATGTCCAGACCACCAAAGAGAAGTTCTTGGCACACATCTACAATGCTATCACCAACAACCAAAATTTTAATGAGTAAATATAGTCGTTTATGAGTACACCATTAGTCATCAAGGTAAAAACGGCCTCCATCCCACCCAGCACGGTAGGGACATGGCAAGACCTTTCGGGTATGATAGAGCAGTTTACTGCCGACATCATCACGCCAGCCATCGACCAAGACTCAGACATCAGTGCCCAGGTATCAGGCATTCCGACTTCATACGCACGTGCCAACCTCTTCAAGTCGGCACTACAATCATACGGCAAATCCAAGGAGAGCATTGACTTGAACATGAATGCTTTCTACAAGATGTTGTCTTCCGAATGGCGTGGCTTCATCGCCTGCATCGCCCTCGACTACAGCCGTATCAAGACCGAGCACGTCGACTTGGCGTATTCCGATGGAAAAGACCTCCTTTCCACAGCCAATATCTATGAGCCAAGAGGAACCTTTGGCAACATGCTCTTCCACCGCAAGCCTTTGTGGTGCCTCAGAGAGGAAGACACCGACGAACAGCATCGTGGAGTACCATTCATTGAAATCGTCAAGTACGATGGAAAAGTAGTTGGAGCCACCTCGCCAGAGAGTCTTCTCTTTACCTCTTGCTCTTATCAAATCAAAGAGACAGAAAACCGTCCGTGGGTAGACTTCAAGACGGGAAAGTTCAAGGATCCCTTGGAAAGCAGTGACCTCGACCAGACACAGACCTTGCAGCTCTACGCCTACGTAGACTACCTCATAGAAGGACTGAACAACGATGGCAAGTCGGGCATCAATGGCTTGGCAGCCTACTACTCATACTTAGGTCAGGCATTGGCACCTAAGTACGACAACATGCTCAGCAACCTCGCAGCATGGAGAAAGGAAATAGAAGCATACGCTGAAAAGAAGAACTTCAAGTTGGAAGCAGCCAGCGTACCGCCCGTAACCTTGTTCCATGCTCCTTTCGACATCGCCTTCAACTACAAAGACGAGCTTTATGGACTGGATGGTGTATTATATGCATCAGCCCAAGACCACAGTGTGCTTTTCAACGCCAAGGAGCTTCTTTTGCCAGACACCGCCAAAATAGCACGCCTCATCTTCAAGGGTCCTCATAAAAATGAGCCAAGTCAATTCCCTATCTACGTATTGACGGCAGACAAGAAGAACGAGCCAGGCGAGAAAGCCTACTTCGCTTTGCCACTCAGCACCTTGGGCATCAAGGTCTTCGGCAAGAACATCGCTGCATTGACCGAGCCTTTGTCCTCAAAGGCAAACGTACCATCACGCCTGACAGCCATCTATGACCCAGACGCAGAGAAAGACAACCTGGAAGTAACCCTCCACTTAGAGTTGAACGACGGAAGAACCAAGGAGATGAAAGCCACCTATACCTGTGGCGGAGAAGTTGACGGCAAGAGCCTCATCCTTTGGCCTAACTTCATCTCTAAGAAATGGCATCGCTATTTCCTCTACTCCGAGTTGCCACACAACATCAACTTGAAAGACTATCCTTTCCAGGCATTGCCTTTTGTGGGCGAGGAATGGGACAACTTCGAAATCATCAGCCAAGCAGACGGACAACCTTTGTATCTCGCTAAAGATGGACATGATGTCGACTATGACTTCACCGACAAGCAAGGCATTGCACGCCACGTGGAATCCTCTCTGCATATTGTCGCCAACAGCGCCACAGCAGACAATCCATATAAATACGAGATTTATGAGTGCAACCATCCGTTCAAGGGTATCAAACTCAACATGCCGAATGGCGATGAGTCAGGTTTCCTCCTTATTAAATATACGACAACCACAGAATGCCCATACATCGCACAAGACAAATTAGGCATTCAAGACAATAGTCTGAGAGGAACCACATTGGGAGTAGACTTCGGTAGCACCAATACCTCCATCGCCTACCTCGATCCTCTCGACCAACAAGCCAAGGGCATCCAATTCACCAACAGACGCATCTCCCTGCTTCGTGCCGGTGAGGACAATGAAGACAGAGCTGCCAATGAAGACCATCTGTTCTTCTTCCAGTCATACCCTCTGTTGTCGAATGCCATCAAGAGTACGCTCACCTTGCACGACTCTCGCCGTATCACGAGAGACATCAACGAGGCACAAGAGATTTCCAAGTTCGAGAAAGAAGTCAAGGGTGGATTCCCATGCTTTAGTCAGAACCTCCCATTGGCACCTGCCGCCCCTACTTCAAGAATCATCAAGTTGCAGACTGCCGAATGCGGACTGATAGAGCAGACCTACAACATGAAATGGGATGATGACGACCGCAACATCGCATACAAGAAAGCCTACTTGCGTTCTCTCTTGCTACAGGTTTACGCAGAGTTGTTCACCAAAGATCTCTTCCCTAAGAGATTGAAATGGTCGTACCCTTCTTCAATGAGCGAGAGCTTGCTTCGAAACTACAACACGATTTGGAGTTCGCTGCCAGCCGTGAACCCATTGAACGATGTCAACAATCACAAACCTGTCACCGTAGACCCACAATATCAGCTCAAAGTATCTACCTTCGGGTATAGTCTGCAAAATGACAGCAATCCATCGACAACAAGCAATGGCTTGGGTGGAAGTTTCAACGGCATAGGCACCAACGGAATAGAAGGTTTGGGAAGCATGAACATAGAAGGTTTGGGAAACAATAGTTTCTTAGGAGGCCTTGGCACTGCCCAGCAACCAACTTTCGGCAACAATGCTTTCTTGTCAAACGAATCTGCCAACAACTTGACTGCAAAGAAAGAAAAGCATGAAATCGTACTTGAGAAAGACGATGACAGCAAACCTTTCTCCTATGACCCCGTCAAGATGGTTGACGAGAATGATTTCTTGAGTATAACAGAGGCAAGTGCCGTGGCCAATTATCTGAACGTAAGAGCAGACGACAGGGATGCCTTGACCATTTGCTTCGACATCGGCGGAAGTACCAGCGACATCTCTGCCCTGTGCCAACTCAACACAAAGGAGGGAGCACGCCTGACCATGATTAAGCAAAACTCCATCCACTTCGCTGCGCAATTGGTAGGCATGGCAACCAAACATTGTCCTCGCTTCCAAAGAGTGCTCCTCAGTACATGCGAAGAGTTTGGACTCAGAATACAAGGTCTCAACCTCGGCGCTAACAGATATAGTCCTGAGACAGCAAGTTACTACTTCGAGCAGATGGTAGACCGCTTGGATGCCACACAACTGCCATTCTTCTACAAAAAGATTAGCTCAGATTGCAGCGAGCTTCTCTGTGCCGACATCTATGTCACGGGATTGATTACCTACTATGCCGGACTATTGGCACGCAAGCTCATCAAGCAAGTGAGAAACAGCAACGAATGCAGATGGTCGGGCGAAAAGAAGCCAAAGGTGCTCATCACCTTTGCAGGCAAGGGTGCCAGAATCATGGAATGGTTGGGCGTGGCAACCAACAATGGATTAGCCACCCAGTTCTACCAAGCCATGTTCATCAAAGGCTTAGGTCAGAGCGATGCCAACACCTTCATCTCCGCATTAGAAATTGCCTTCCCTAAGAGCATCTCCGACAATGTGAAGTTTGAGGTGTCAAAGGGATTGGCTATGGAATCGACGACCTTGATGAGACCAAAGGAATGCGAGCCTGTGGAAGTCATTGGCGAGGAAGGCTTTACCATTGAGAACACAATGGGAGAGACCATCAGGTTGGATGCAGACAACAGCATCACAGCCGACATGATGTCTTGCTTGGGCGACAAGTTCTACGGCAATTCCTCCGCAGGTCCAAGATTTCAGGACTTCTTGGGCTTGTTCGTGCAAGTTGCCCAACAGTATTTCGGGCTCCATTTCAACATGGGGCAGCTTCAAGAGATATTGCAGAATATGAACTTGCTCACATTCATCAAAGAGCGTCCAGAATTCTTGCATGCCAAAAGAGCAGAACAGTTTGACTACGTCTCGCCGATACTCATCTTGGAAGGTCTCAAATTCTATGAAGACTTCTTGCTGAAGAAATTAGGTAATGAACTGTAATAAGGAAAATGAATAAATCGTATATCATGTCCATCTCCCATGAAATGGTGGAACTTTATGGGGGACGCTTGGAAGAAAATGGCTCATACACCGTGTTCGAAGAATGCAAAAAAGACACGGTGGAGGAGATGCTTGCCCAAGATTTTCTGAAAGAAGACAAACAAGAGACCAAGATTGGAATCATCTTCTCCCCTTCTTTCAGCCAAGAAGAAAAAGGGCACGCCTTGGAAGAAATGACAAGGCGAGGTTTCACCCAAGCGAAAGAATACCAACTGGCAGCCTATATCTGCGAGTACATCAAGGGACATCCCTATGCCCTCATCCTGTCAGCAGACCAAGATGACCTATACGCGGACTTCTGCGATACTTCCGCCAAGCAAGTCATCGCCCATACACAAATCGCAGGTGCAGGCAAAGACCCAAGAATCGCAGTCTTGGCAGAAGTCATCTGGAAGAAGCTATCTTCGGAGGCGAGCTATCTCAACAAAGAAGAAGATTTCGGCAAGGTGAAAGAGGCTGCCAAACAATTCTTGCTTTCTGGCAAATCAGAATTGGAAGGAACTATCTCGCTTGAAGGTGAAAGTCATGACTTCTTCGTCAGACGACGTGATGCCGACATCGAACACCAGAAAGACCATGGCAGCACAACCATCCTGTCACAACTCGGCAACTTCGCCAATCAGGTGCAGCTCGAAAAAGCCGCAACCATCCTGGTACTTTCCGAAGGTCTGACAAACAACAGTTACTTCCACGACATCTTCAATGGTTTCACTTCCGACATGAAGGAAATCAACGAAAAATGGTCGCATGCTGTCCTGTCTGCCATGATGAACGACCTGAATGGCATCAACCTCACCCATGACACCCATGTAGGAATCGATGGTTTGCCACTTCAAAACATCAGCGTATCGCCAAGCGACACATCCATCTTCTTCAACATCACATTCCCGAAAGGCGCGCAAGCCATCGACATCTTCAGGGATGGCACTAAGGTAAGAACCATCACCGACGCCCAGTTCCGAGACACCGACCTCTTGCCAAGCCATGTATATAAATATGGGTTTGTGGCAATATTCAAGGACGAGAACGGATATGAGAAGAGAGCGGAAGAAAGCAAGATGGACATAGCCACCACGGCTATCCAACTGCCTGAGCCTATCAGCATAGAGGTGAAACAGACCCCAGAGGAAGCTTTGCTCTCATGGGACAACCCAGAAAAAGGCATCGTAAGAGTCTATCACTCCACTCGCCCATTCCCTTATCACGAGAATGATGTCATCAAGGAAGTCAATGCCTTGGACTATCCTTCCGTGTCAACGCTCGACACTACCTATCGAGTGCCAAAAGACTACTGTGGCGAACGCTTTTTCTTGCCAGTGACCATCATCGACAACCTTGGTATCGCAGGCGAGCAACAAGTAGTAACCTCCATGATTCCTCCAAAAGGAATCAGAATCGACTCCACAGATGTCAACCATGTAAAAGTGGTATGGATTTGGGACGATGTGAGCATGATAAGAATCAAATGGCGAACAGGGGATGGCAACGAGCAGTGGAAGGACATCGCATACGATGGTCAAGCCCCAGAGTTTGAGCTCCCATTGCCAAGCAAGTCACGCAATATCACCGTCATTGTAACCTCACTCTATCAGAAACGGGACGGCTCTATCTTAGAAAGCGAGGAGACCATTCTCCATGTGACACTATCAGCCATCAAGGTAGATTTCATCAGTGCCAAGAGCGAAGCAAGATTCTTCATGCACAAAGACGAATACACCCTCACACTCAAGGCTGACGGCGAGCCACCATGCGACTTGTATGTGCTATTGGAAGAGGGCAACATTCCCCTCGACCTCACCAATTTCAAGTCATATCTTACCATCTCACGCCAGGAATTGGCAGATGGCAAAGAGAAGAAGTTCCCTCTTACCTACCATCGTATGCAGAAGAACCTTCCTCTCTATTTCAGAATCATAGCCGCCGACCGAAGCCTACCGCTCAAGGTCGTGCCAGAGACTCAAAAAATCAAATAAGAAACTGTATGCCAAAAATAGTATGTCCATATTGCTTTGAGGAATTTCATCGAAGCGATGTCATGTTTCGTTGCACCAACGACGATTGTGAAAAGTTACTTGACCGCAAGTTATCCGACTTCTGGGGACAAGACCGCAAGTTGTTGCCTTTCATGGAGAACAACTTGGGCTGGTTTGCAAAGAAAATGGATTCCATGCCCGACTCTGCCGAATGCCCAAGATGCAGACATACCACTTATACCGTCATCTGCCCACATTGTCACAATGTGATTCCGAAGGAGATGGTAGAGAACAAAGGTTACATTATTTCCATCATCGGTGCACGAAGCAGTGGCAAGACCAATTATATCACCGTGCTTATCGACCAACTCCGCAAGTATGGCAGCAAGTTGGGTAACTTGGGCGTGTTGGCATCTACTGTCGCCGATGAGCGCAGAGACTGCACACAGGTAAGATACCAAACAGACTTCTATGACATCTTATTCAAGAAAGGCATCCTTCCCGCACAGACCAAGGTGACAGACCAGAAGTCGAAGATACCACTCATCTACACCATCAGCCAGAAAGGGGTCAAGAATCCTCTCTACCTCGTATTCTACGATACTGCTGGTGAGAATTTCAACGACCCGAAGAACATCAGCAGGAACGTGAAGTTCCTTGACGAGAGCGATGCCGTCATCTTCCTGCTCGACACCTTCTCCATCCCATATATCCACGACAAGTTGAACATCAAGGGAGAGATAGAGTTGAAATATGATGTTATCCTCAACAACATCATCGACCACTTTGCCAATGGCGACAAGAAGAAGAAAGAGGCTCACTTCAAGAAGCCGATGGCATTTGCCTTCAGCAAGATTGACGCCATCCTCGACCACAGCGAGGAGTTGGCAGACACCGCCATACCAGGTATGTCAATAGACCAGAACAGCCCGTACTTGGAAGGTGGCGGCATCAGAATGGATGACATAGAAACCGTGAGCGATGGACTCAAGAGTGCCCTCTGCTCATGGCAAGAGGATGGTTTTGTCAACAACGCCGAGAACCATTACAAGAACATGAAGTTCTTTGGTTTCTCTGCCTTAGGCAAGAACCCTGGACTCGACAACCATATCACCGACATCCACCCATATCGTGTGTTAGATCCATTGGTGTGGATATTAGACCAGTTCAAGTATCCGCTCTTAAAAAACAAATAAGAAATCAACAAGAGGAGACAGCATGTTCTTCCCAACAAAGGCTATCAAATGAAGACCATCAAATTCCAAGAAATCATAGAATGCTCCAACCAGCAGTCCATCATCACAGGTCAAGCAGGCTTTGGCATTCGAACTCTGACAGAAGGCATGGACGAGAAACTCGCCCAAACCATCAGTGAGCAGATAAACTGTGCTTACGAGGTGGATATCACCGACCAAGTGACAGCCGAGGAGATTTCCCAAGACGCAAATGTCATCAAGAAATATCCTCGTACATTGAGATACACGACATGTAAGGACGATGACGGCAACAATAAGTTTGTCATCGCCTGCACTACCTACGTAGGCATAGACTATGGCTATTTCTGTGGACAAGAGTCTGCCAGAAGAGCCGGCACCAACTATATCGCCGACATATTGGTCTTCAACGAGCAGCCTAACGCCAAGTTGATAGATACTCTTCTCGCCCAAAAAGTTTTCTTGCCAGTAGATAATACTTGCACTCCGGACAACCCTGAGTTCAAGACCTTGTTGACTGGCGAGCCTTCTTATTTGAAGCCAAGAGAAATCACTTTTGAGGAGCAACCCAAAGAAAAGCCAACCATCAATGAGCAGACTGCTCTCGTAGCCATCGCCCTCATACAAGCCAAGAGCAACCAAAACAAGGGCAAGGAAAAAGGTCTTCAAGAAATCGTATGGCAAAGTACAGAAGACAAGGTAGCATCCATCTTCCGAGATTTCGCCATACTTCCAGAAGAGTTGACTGACGGTATGTTCTTCCATACCAACTACCTACAAGGCTATGGTATGCCCAAAGGCTACCACATGCTGTTTCTCAATGAACGTAACAAAGAGGAAGTCTATACAGACAACTACGTGTATGCCAATCTCACAGAAAAAACATTCAAGAATGTAAACGCTGCCAATCGTTGTTTTCCACAAATGAAGGAAGCTGCCAAAGGCAATGACTATCCACAGTTTCAGGCACTCATGGAAATCTGCCTCCACAAAGACCTCTCTTACATGGAAGGCTATCTAAGGGATACTATGTCTGAGCCAAAGACTCTCCAAGCCATCCACGACATCTTGGAAAACTATTTCGCGGGACAGATGGAGATAAGCAAGAACAAGGGCATCCAGGAACTTTACCAGTTTGCTCAGGAAGTAGGCGATGAAATCTTTGCGACATTGAATCTCACCTCCCTCATCAATACGTATGCCTATTATTGTTTCGAGCATCCTAAGAAGACAGACTTCGAATGTGCCACCTACTTCCTCTGTGGCCAGAACCCTTTGGAAGAAGAGGCTGAGACCTATCTTGAGATTATCTGTCGCTTGCATAAAAATGCCCAAAACATCAACGGCACTTACTGGGAGCTACTCATCGCCAAGCGCTTGGGACTTCCACTGAAAAGTGTCCGCATGAAGATTTACGAAAAGCTCTTGCAATACCTAAGCCAAGAAAAGGCTGGATTGAACCTCGATACCATCAAGGGCTACATGACAGATTCATATTCTGACATTTATCTAGAAGAGCAATTAAAAGAATCCATGCTGATGATCGACTATCTGTGGAAAGTCTTCGAAAGTCAAGAGAGCATCTGCCAAGAATGCACCATTGCCATCATCGAGACCGCAAAATGGAGCAAGAAGGACACCAAGACTTACATCGACAATTGTGACAACAAAAAAGCACAAGCCTTCATCAAGAAGCATTATGGCTTTTGGAACTCCCTGTCAAGGAAATTGTTCAAGCAGTAACTTGTCTATAACACTATAAAAGAATACATTCATCAAAAGAGCATAATTTGAAACACTTCAAGATACTTCTCATCCTGTTGACTGCCCTACTCGCAATGGCTTGCGAGTCAGAAAAGGCTCCTTCATTTTTGAAAGGAAACCCTTATGGCAAAGAATTCGCCGGACTTAGCGGTCCGGTGAAATACATCGTATATTCCACTTACCACAAGAAACAGGTCGTACAGGCTATCAGAAACGACTACTCTACGGAAGGCGTGCTCGTGAAAAGCAAGACTTTCGAAAAAGGAGACTCCATCGTTTATCACTATATCTACGACCCTTCCAACAACATCCAGGACATCAGTGGAACAGACATCACCGACTATAAGGCGCAATACCAAAAAGGCACCTTGGTAAAAGAATGGCTCTTCAGTGACAAGAAAAAGAAAAACGGTATCACCAACCGTTATCGGATAAAAGGTGAGACGCTCATCAAGAAAGTCAACGACATCCGAACGGGAGCGGGCACCACATATACCTATTTATATAATAGCAGGGGCATCATCCTGACCAAGCAAATCATGGTCAACGATGGTTCCTACAGCCAATATCACTATGATGAAGACGACCATCTGACAAGCATCGGCTATTACACACCCAAAGGAAAGTTGAAGTATGAGGAAAGCATCACCAGCAAATACGACAACTACAACAACTGTACCCTGTATGTGGCAAGGAGAAATGGCAAGATAGTAGAGCATGTCAAGATTTCCTATAAATATTATACAGAAGATGAGCTGAAGAACTCCACCCAACAAGCGGAGTCTGCCATCACTAATGTCAGCGTCATCCGAAATGCCATGTCCTCTGAGCCAACGCCTCCGAGCGATGGTTTGATGACAGCTATTATCCTTATCTCCATTGCTTTCTGGGCTTTCTACCTCTGCTATGCACAAAGGCATTGGAATCTATTCCACAACTTGGGAGGAAAAGTTGGCAGCAATGGAATGAAAAAGATGTGGATGTACAATGCAGAGCCTTATATAAAGATGGGCACATTTCTCACCTCCATCTTTGCTGCATTCTTATCTGCCATCATCACCCTCTTAATGTGCGGTGGAATCATCTGGGTGCTTTTCTGGGCTATCAACCTATTTATCTGGGGCATCATTATCGTGGGATGGGTTCTGTTGATAGGTGGAGTCATCGCCCTTCTTTTTAGATTCGTATACGCTTTGATGGCCGTCATCGTGGGTGGACTCATTGTCTTCTTCAGCGGAACCCTCAAGGAATGGGGAGAGTTGATTGTAGACTGGGGTACCAACTTCCTTGACCATGTAAATGCCGTAGATTGGACGATTTCCATTCTCCAAACTTACGGAAGGACTGCGTTGCTCATCATCGCAATCCCATTGGCAACCTTCCTCGCCATTGCCTTGCTGTGCATCACTGTCAGCCTGCTTTTGCGCACATTCGAGTTCATCGCCATCAAGGTTTACAATGTCAACCGACCTTGTCCTATCTGTGGCAACAAGAAAGCATTCGTCTATATGGTAGATGGCAAGGAATACCCATTGGCTCTGCATCCTGGTCTCTATGGCGTATTCTACCAAACCAACCATCTTACAGGGAAAAGAGTACCGACCATGCTACTGAACGGCAAGTCTAAATTGACACGAAAATGCCCACACTGCGGTCAGCTCATCAATACAGCACACGACAAGACATACGGCACCGACATTCACATCGGAATCGTAGGCGACCGCTCCAGCGGCAAGTCCTACATGCTTTACAGTGGTTTGGAATTACTCTCCAAGACCTTTGGCAAGGACTTTTTGCAAATAGATGCCGACAGAAACAGCGACATGAGCGTCATCCTGCAACGAATCCATCACAATGATGGTATACAGACAGCTGTCAAGAATCGCTACAAGGCCATCCAGTTCCGTCTGATGCGTAAGTTCCGTCCGATGCCATATCAGTTGTTCTTCTATGATGTTGCAGGCGAGAACTTCAATGTCAACGCAGACAAGAGTTCATCGGCCTTGGAATTCTATACCAACGTGAAGACGATTCTCTTCGTCATCGACCCTACGATGCTCGACATCGAGAAGGCATACCCATCCACAGCCTTTGCACAATGGCATAAGAGACATGGAAACCCTCATGAGCTATATGATTTGGAGGCTACCATCTCTACACTCAAGAATGTCATCGAGCAGGTGGGAAGGAAGACCAAGGACATCGACATCATCATCACTTGCAGTAAGAAGGACTTGGGATACCTACAGAACTCCAACTACCCATACGAGGCAGACGAGACGATGATACGAAAGTTCATCAAGGAAGAATTGGGTTTGTTCAACTTGGACAACGCCATCAACAACTGGTTCAAGTCGGTAGGTTATGCAGCCGTCAGTGCGATAGACGAGAATAGCACATCTTTGAGAAGCCTATTCTTAAGGGTGTTCAAGCAAAGAGGAATACATATAGATTAAACAGCACTCCATAACAAAAAACAGTTTTCAAAAGAATAGAAAGGAAGATAAAAAAATATGGCAAAGATATTAATTGTAGAGGATGACCTAACTTTTGGAACCATGATACAAACATGGCTCAAGAAAAAAGGATTCGAGGTAGACAGAGCTACTTCGGTAAAAGCGGCATTACAGTTATTAGAAGACGAGAGCCATCGAGACTTGATTCTCTCAGACCTTCGCCTTCCCGACCATGATGGTCTGATGCTATTGAATTGGCTTCGCAAGCACGAGATACAGATACCATTCATCGTGATGACAAGCTATGCAGAAGTGCAGAATGCCGTACTTGCCATGAAGTCGGGTGCCACCGACTATATCGCCAAGCCGTTTCCTCCAGACATTCTTTTAGAAAAGATGCAAGAGGCATTGAAGGCTTATCATACCGACTCGCAATCTACAATAGGAGACGACAACGCGACTTCTACAGTGTCTTCAGTCCCAACGACGGCAGCTAAAGATAAAGCCGACGCCAAAAACTCCGAGAATTCCAAGGAATCCAAGGATGAAGTTCCTAAATACATTGAAGGAGAAAGCGAGGCTTCCAAAAAACTCTATGATTTCGTTTCCTTGGTAGCCCCGACCCCAATGTCGGTATTGATCTTAGGTGCCAGCGGCACAGGAAAGGAATATGTGGCTCATCGTATCCATGAACTGAGTAAACGAGCAGGAAAGCCTTTCTTTGCCCTCGACTGTGGTGCCATCCCCAAGGATGTGGCTGCATCAGAGTTTTTCGGTCATGCCAAGGGAGCGTTCACGGGAGCGGACCAAGACAAGAAAGGTGCCTTTGAGATGGCAAATGGCGGCACACTCTTCCTCGACGAGATGGGAAACTTAAACTATGAGGTGCAAGTCCAGTTGCTTCGTGCGCTTCAAGAGCGCAAGATTCGTCCGTTAGGCAGCACCAAGGAAATAGATATAGACATTCGCTTGGTTTGCGCGACAAACGAGAACTTGGCGCAACGAGTGGCAGAAGGCAAGTTTCGCGAAGACCTCTACCATCGCATCAATGAGTTTACCATCTACATGCCAGAGTTGAAAGATCGCGGCACCGACCTATTCCTCTTTGCCAATCTTTTCATCAAGCATGCCAACCAGGAATTAGGCAAGCATGTGTTAGGACTCGACTCAAAGGCAGAGATGCGGATTGCCTCCTACAACTGGCCAGGCAACCTTCGTGAACTCAACAATGTGATGAAGCGAGCCACCTTGCTTACCAAGGGTGATTACATCGGCATCACGGAGTTAGAGCAAAGCATGACGCACATCCAACCTTCTGAGCCAGTAGCCCTCTACGATGAGCAAACAGAACGCCAGCGCATAGAGGAAGCACTCAAGGCTGCTGGAGGCAACAAGAGTAAGGCAGCCCTCCTTCTCGCCATCGACAGAAAGACATTATATAATAAGATAAAGAAGTACGGGATTTAGTACCATACAGGATTGTATGGATGCTCATAGAACTAAAGTGTGGATATGGGGTTTGTACCATATCCACACTTTTTTGTGGATTTTTTCCACACTTCTTCCACACATTCCACAAATACCACTTTTCACACAAATCCGCATTATCTCCTGATTATCAAGAACTTCCATACATTTAGCACGTTTTGGCACGCCAATTGTGATATAAGTTAGTGAACTCACAAATGAGCAACAAGGCTCAAAACAAGTTCACTATTAGTAAAACATTATATTCACAAATTTAAAAACATAAGATTATGAAAAAGTTAGTATTTGCAGCTATCGCAGCTATGGTAATGGTATCAGTTAGCAATGTATTCGCTAATAACAAGATGGCAAGTGTTTCAAGCGTAGCACCAGTTGACACTGTCGCTCCAGCAGAGCCTACAGACACAACTGTACAGACTCCTAACGAGCAAGTTGAGCCAGTAGCAGCAGACACAACAGCTACAGACACAACAGCTACCGCTGAGTAATATCACCTTCAAAAAACAATAATTACGTCGCTTTCAATCAATAAAAGAGGATATGCCAGGAATTCATTCTTAGCATATCCTCCTTTTTTTCTGTAGACTTTATTCAATATTTTTCCTAATGGTATGTTCATAGATATTTCTATTTCTACATATTTTGCATCCACTATAATATATATCATACCAAGGAACGCACATAATCATCCCAGTCTTTTGGAGTTCCTGTTTTACCACAAACTTTCAAATATAATCTTTTTCTTGAAACGGAAACATCAGAAACAGTCGTTCCAACACGAAAACTAATCGCAGTAGGAGAGTAATTCAACTTTATGAGCATCGTAATTTTATAATCTTTTCCACTGATTTTCCGCTTCAATATAGCAAAAGAAGGATATATTTTCTCTATTGTATCTCCCAAAAGTTCCCACTCTTCTTTAGTTATTTCGACTTGTGGATGATTTTCTATATATTCCATTCTTTTAAAGATAGCAGAATTTCTTAATTGTCTATCTAAATCTGCGATTTTATAGCCAAAATTTCTTTCATCATACCGCATAATTTCTGTCTGCAATTCCTTAATCACATTTTCTTTTTCAATAATCAAAGCAGACATCTTATCATTTGTGACATTCCGCAAAGTTACTAAATCTTCCTTAGCATTTTGTAACTTTCTCATGCAATCATCATATAAAGCTTTCATATTAGCTAACCTTTGGTTCTTAATTTTCATGTTCTTTCTATAAACAAGAAAGGCCAAAATCAAAATAAGGATACCACTTACAACTAAAACAAAAATAATATACATCCTATAAACAGCTTTGTCTTTAGCTATTTTTTCCATCTCCGTATGTCTACTATAATCATATAAAGCTTGTAGTTTATCCAACTGATTTTTCCGTGTATCAATTACATCGGAATCATTATATTCCAAACTCAGCAATGCATAACGAGAAACTTCCTTGTAGTCTCCCAATTTAGCATAATAATCAGCCAAAGCCTTTGCAATATCAGTCTTGTCACCATACGAGTTACTCTCATCCAAAGCCTTTTGAAGACAGATATACGCAGAATCCATTCGAGATTGAAACATATAATACAAGCCTTTTTCATATAACATATAGGCTTTGGAATCCTCAAAAGCGGGGTTTCCTTGGTAATTCACTGACAAAATAGCTTCAAAAGCTTCTCTCGCCTTCATTGTATCATTCTTAGCAATATAATACTTAAAATTACAGCCTTTAGAAATTGCAGCATAATAATTATCCCCATACTTTGTTAACATTGTTGCAGCATTTGAGTTGATTAAAATTGCAGAATCTATCTGAGCTAAATAATCATAAGCTCCACTTTTTCCTTGAAAAAAAGCGATTGCACTTAGTGTATCTTTAGCTAAATAAGAATATTTTTCAGCTTGATCATATGCTGATAATTCTTGATAAGGCAAACCTTGAGCACTATACAAATCTCCCATCAGACCATATATTCTACTCAAAAGAGCATAATCGCAATCATGTGAAACCGTATCTGCACACTCTATAGCTTTCATACAATATTCCAAAGCCGCCGGAGCTTCATGTATGTCTCTATATACACATCCCAAAATATAATGAGATAACATTCGGTCATTTGCAGAACCATGATGATTGTAATAATCTACGACTTCCAACATTGCACTATCAGATGAAAACGGAATATATGCCTTATTCATAGCTTCATGGCATAGCAACTCATAACGCATTCTTTGTTTCTCGCTACAATTCTCCAATTGTGATTTATTACCTACAAGGATTTTATGTGCAACATTGGCTGAATCAACATTGATATCCATAATAGCACTTGCATGAGACATCAACTTGTCGAGTCTTTTATTCTCTTTTTGGCATGATACAAACATTACAACCAAAAGTAATGTCAATATTACCATCCATTTTTTATACTGAAACTTTTTCATTTTAATTTTTAGATTTCAACAACAGACTTATTTTGTCAGTTTTATAGGCAAAAATACTATTTTTTCCCCATTTTTCCAAGGTATTTTCATGGTATTTTGTCTATTTTGCCAAGATTATGGCATATTTAACATAAATTCATTTGTTGGTTAGTATACATACACTTCTCCCTACCGTAGATTTACAGCAGGGAGTGATTTTACATTTTCTCTTTTAAGGGCCTAAGTTGCTGTTAGATTTAACTATATACTCTCTATTGAAATAAACTAACAGCCAAGCTCAAGCTGATTCTTTACTAAATTATAGTATGCACCTCTCTTTGCAATAAGAGAGACATGATTACCCTTTTCCACTATTTGTCCTCCATCAATAACAATGATTTGATCAGCATTCTTGACTGTTGACAATCGATGCGCCACCACTACTACAGTGCGTCCTTTGTAAAATTCATCTAAGTTTTCAACTATAGCCCTCTCATTTTTGGCATCAAGGGCATTCGTCGCCTCATCTAAAAAAATGAAATCAGGATTCTTATAGACAGCACGGGCTATGAGTATGCGTTGTTTCTGACCTTGGCTAAGCCCAATTCCGTCACGTCCTATGAGAGTGTCATATTTAAGTGGAAGCCCATCCACATAGTCATGGATATTTGCAATTTTAGCAGCATGTTCAAGGCGTTCCAAATCAACATCTCCGTCTTCGACGGCAATGTTTCGAGCTATGGACTCTGAGAATATCACCCCATCTTGCATAACCACCCCACAATGGCTACGCCACCACTTAAGGTTGTATTCGTTTATGTTTCTTCCTGCAATGGATATAGAACCTGCCATAACTGGATAATAACCGAGCATGAGTTTTATCAAGGTTGTCTTTCCACTACCTGAAGCTCCTACTATTGCCGTCACCTTACCCTCCGGTATCTCAAACGAGATGTCTTCTATAGTCTTCTTTGGAGCATGGAGATCATATTTGAAATCTATATTCTTTATTTGGATTGTCTTTTCGTCACCAAATGACTTGATCTGATTTTCTGTAGTTTCCTCATTCTTTCCTTCATGAATCTCATTGATTCGCTCAAGTGAGTTTTTCACATCTTGCAAAGAGTAGACAAATGACATGAATTGCCCTACAGGAGAATTGAGCTGACCCACGATATACTGAATGGCAAGCATCACACCAAGTGTAATCTGACCATTGACTACTGCTGTTGCCGAAAAGACTGTTATCAGTATGTTCTTAACTTCGTTGATGAATATGGAACCTGCCTCTTGTGTCTGTTGCTGTTTTAATGATTTTATTTGAACCCTGAACAAATTGTTCTGGGTGTCCTCCCATTCCTGGCAACGACGCTGTTCACAACCTTGGAGTTTTATCTCTTGCATGGAGGTTATAAATTGATATGTTTTGTTTTGATTGATGGCCTGTTACTCGAACATTTCATAGTCAAGCACCTTCCTTCGCTGGAGAAAGGAAAATATCCAAAACCCATACACCATGCTACCTACTACAAAAATGCAGAAGACAACCTTGTCATATACAAGTAGAACGATTCCGAATATGATGAAACTCAGGAAAGCCACCAAGACATTCAAGAGCTGCCCTGTGAGAAAATTCTGTACACGAGAATGGTCTCCTATGCGTTGCAACAAGTCTCCCAACAATTTTGTGTCGAAGAACGACATTGGCAACTTGAGCAGTTTGAGGAAAAAATCACTCACCAAACTGATGTTTATCCGCATAGAGATACGAAGTGACATCCAGCGTCGCATGAAGTCCGTGACTGTACGACCTGTCACTATCATTAGTTCTCCGAAAAGGATAAGCCAGACAAAGCCTATGTCTTTTTTGTGGATGCCTACATCGACGATTGCCTGTGTTAGGAAAGGCATTGTCATTTGCAAGAGGCTGCCGAGCAGAAGGCACAGGAATATCAAAGTAAAAACTTTCCCATATTGCCTCATATATCCAAACAGGAATCGAAAAGCCTTGTGCTCATTGGCATGCTCCGTTCTACGATTGTAGAAATGCTCTGTCGGTGTCAGTCCCATTACGATTCCACAAGGTTCCCCTTTGATTTCCGAGCTAATCCAATGTTCCTCAAACTCATTTCTTGTATAAGAAATCAATCCCTTTCCGGGATCTGCGACTTTGAACTTCTTGCCATTTTTATCCAAACCATACAAGACAACAAAATGCTTTTGGTTCCAATGTAACAGACATGGCAATTGCAACTGACCGAGGATGGCGAGAGACGCCTTGAAAGCCGAGCACTCAAAGCCAAGACTCTGCGCCGACTCCTTAAGCCCGAGCATGGACATTCCTTCTTTGGTCGGCACGCACAAGGCATCCACTTCATCAAAGGAAATCCGCAAGCCATAATAACGACAAATCATGAATAGGCATGCAGCACCACACTGCATGCTATCATGTTGTCTTATGAAAGGGAACTTTGCCATCGTAAATTAACTTGTTTATTTCAAAATAGCAGAGTTGGCACCTGATTGTCTTGATACCTCATCTCTTTGCTTTATCTTTTTGCCGAAGCCAAACGTATACGTAACACCCAACTTTATAAAGCAGTGACTACCAGCTCCATAAACGGTCTGGTTGCGGTCAAAGTATTCACTGGTCATCTTGTTCTGAGAATCTCGCCAACCCCACGTGAATGGGTTCGTCACCTGTGCCGACACATTCCAAGAGGAATTTCCCCAGCCCATACTCACACAGTAGTACTTGAAGTTCTTTGTCCAGATTCCATTCACTGCATTATAATTAGATGTATATGAATCTGAGATGTATTTGGCTCCCATATTCCATGATCCGAAATACCAGTAGGCTTGGAGGGCATAGTTCACGTTGACATGATCTGTGTCGAATGGATATCCATTGTGGCAATATGGCATAGAGATTTTACCTGAAATCTGAAGATTGTTTTGGAAAAGACTCACTCGCCCATAGACACCGGCATCCAAATATGTGAATCCACCCACAGGCTGCCCTATCGTGCGCAGAATCCCAGTTGAGGTCGGGGTGTATACAAATGCGTATCGATTCCCCACCGTCCAAGCATTCGCATAGACGGAAAACCTAAACTGATTGTTCGGCAGACATGTATAAGATACGCCATAGTCATAGCTCTTATAGGGTTTGAGCGCTGGATTGCCTGTGTAGCTCAGCAATGGGTTGGACTGGATGACTGCCTCGCTTCGATAGGACGAAAGCGGAACGGAAGTCATGTGATGGAAAGATGCTGAAACCTGGTTCTTGTCGTTGAACGAGTACTGCACAGATGCATCCGCCCATGGTTGGGTGGAACGCTTGACGGTCTCCCCATACTTAGAGTAATCGTAGTTGAACCCTGCACCCAAATAGACATAGTATCTGTTCTTTGAGAAAGAATAATTTAATCCTGGTCCGAAACGATAGGTGCTAAGATGGTCGCTCAGTTCCGCAGTTCCCATATAGTTGGTTGAGCTGCGATAAAGCAATCCCATGCAGAAAAGAGTTAAGCTCTCATGGTTGCTGAACGAGTGGCTAAACTGCAACATGGCACGTCCCTCATGAGAGTCATCAGAGGCGTCATTGTGGAATTCCGCCGTTCCCTCCTTGTAATGGTTGGATTGACGGGAATGGGTGTAAGAATAATTAGGATTGAAATTAATCGTATTCCCCTTCCCAAGCATGAAATTCCAGTTTCCAGAATACGTCACGGAATTTTGGTATTTGGAGCCTATGCTGGTATAGACAGTCGTACCTGCTAAATCTGGGATGAAGCTTATGGTTCCCCCCATGTCCTTGGTAGGCGTATGGTCGAAGGAAGCTCCGACCAGGTTGCTGATTGTAATTTTCTCCGTATTATAGACGACCTTCAAGGTTGGCCATAACACATTGTTGCGCTTATTGGCATGGGTTACGGACTCAATCCTCTTAAATGTCTTTAGCGTACCGTCTTTCTGGGGAAGTCGATAAGTCTCTTCACTTTCACTGTAATCATGCGAGGACTTACTGTACGAGCCACCCAATCCCAAGTTAAAGGTCAGTTTTTTCAACTGAATTTTTCCAAAGAGACTAAGCTGTCCATCATTGGCGATGAAACGCTCTGACGCAGAAGTCTTCAAATATCCTCCATACTCATACTTCTTCATGATGAAGTTCACGACATGGGCATTGCCAAGGAATCTTGGATCGGAAGGGTAATCATAATATTCCACCTTTTTGACATCAGCGGTTCTCATGTTCTTCAAGTCATCCGCCGTGGCAGGGAGCCAGTCGATGAACACGCTCACAGGCTTGTCGCTTATGGTTTTGACGGACGTGCCGTTTCCGAGCGCTAACTGTGGAATGTCCATGCGGTTGAGCAAGTCGATTCCTGTTTGAGATGCATTTTTCTGCTTTAGCGTAGGGAAATAAGTAGACACAGTAGCAGAGGTCTTTTGCTGCTGTGCCTCAACCACGACAGCATTCAAATCCACTCTCTTCATAGAATCCTTAGACTCCACTTGCGCACTAAGAGGCAGGACGCACACACACGGCAGCAAGGATGCTGCATTTTATTATTTGAAACGCTCGTAACCACATATTGACATTCTTTTTTCAAATTCAATTAAAAGATATTCACTCAAAGGTATACCCAATGTTACCAATGTACATCAAACACACCTTCTTGTTTGCAAAATTACTTTTTTTTTCAGAAAGAGCAAACAAAATGGCAGAAAAATGCAATTTTACTTGCATTTTCACAAAAAACAAAATTCACCGAACAAAAGATTCAAATACATCGCTTCAAATTCAGTACAAAAAACTATCATTAGGTAAAATCAAGCTTTATCAAAATCTACGCTCTGCCTCATTGGAGCTAAAACTCTTTCTCGGCGAACTGTCTTTTGCATTGAAGAACTTGTAGGATACAGACAGATAAAGTGTCGGATAATCATACCGATTATTGAAGGTTATCTTGCAACCATCCCTGTCACTATATCCCCTGTATCGTGACGACAGCAGATTCATACCAGCCAGGCTCACCGACAGGTTGCGCTTCAACAGATAGCAAGTCATGCCCAACTCAAAATTTCCCTGTGGACGGATGACTGACACCGTCGTCTTCTTGCGTCCCTCATAGCTGCCCGATACGTATCCTGTAAAAGTGCGGTTTCTATTGAATACAAACTCCAAGTAGGCATTGGCGTTCCATTGGAAACTTTCCGCCACAGGCTTAAGTAAAGGATTGTCAGATGTAAACCGGGCATAGTCGCAGTTTCCACTGACTGATGCGGTAAGCCAGGAAAGCTTGTCGAACCAGTAGGAAAGCTCCATGCCATAAGCCATGCTGTTTTGTGCGTTGAGAGGCTGTATCAAAATCTTTTCATCAGGCTCGATGCTTGTGACCGAGGTGATGATATTGCTGCCACTTTTGATGGTTCCCGCAACAGAAAGACTTCCCTTGTAGGTGTACCCCAAATGAATGTCATAATGTCTTTCCGGCCTTAGGGCTGTGTTGCCTAAGCTGAAACACTTCTGGTTGACACGCCACTCAAATGGGTTGAGTTCCCTGTACTTTGGCTGAGTGACGGAGGAATTGACTGTCAGCAACAGCTGATGAGCGCGGTTGATGGTGTAAGTGGTATGGAGGGAAGGCAACCAGCTCATATAGGAATGGGTAGTGACAAGTTCCCCATCGCCATGTCTGCGCCAAGTCACGTCGGCGATGAGCCCGAGGCGCATCCACCATTGGGACGTAAGTTGGGACGTAAAGCTGACGTAAGGGGCTACCGTGTACTCCTTGAGCACAAACTTGTTGTCTTGCCTGAAACTTTCCTCCCCGGAATCCAACATCCATTGGTCGTGGCTGCGGCTCTTGCTCGTCTTAGAGTGCATGAACTTCGCACCAAAATCCAGCACGTTGTTGACCAGTGAGTCCAAGTGAATGCTGTAGTCATTGTTCACGCCCATTCCCCTCACATGCAACGCATCGGCATCCGTATAGGTGAAAAATCTTTCAGAGTCCGTCACTCTGTCAGAGGCGAAAGAGGCATTTTCCTTCTCGTTATAGTCATAGTATGAAGACTCCAACCACATTTTGTTCTGTGGATTGCCCAATGACTGCTCAAGGTATGCCGTTAGGTTTTTCTTGGGGGTTCTTGTCGAGATTTCGTTTTGGTTGTCCGCATCGACATTCGTATTTTTTGCAGGCATGAAGCGGTCAAAAGACATGAAGTCATTGTCCACTGTCCTTTTGTTGATGCCGCCCGTAATTCCCAAGAGACCATTCTTTGAGTAATCCCATTGCAGGGTACTCCTGATGCCCCAGTAATTGTTCTTTCCCTTTGATGGCTGCAACGAGTTGTATGTGTATGAGCCGTAATCATAATCCGTGTTCTCCTTGAAGTATGATCCGTTGCTGTTGGCTGAAGGTGACACGGAAAAGAACACGTGGTCGTTGTTGTACATCAACGAGCCATAGCCGCCATAGCGGAAATTGTAGTTTGTGCCCTTCATCAGCTCCGTGCCCACCAAGCCGCCAAGGTATTTCTGGTATGCGGCAATGGTATGGAGGATGACCATGGCGGTATTGCCGTCCGGGTTATAGCGCAACGGCGGTTGGCGGAGAACCTCGACCTTGCTGATGAGCTTGGAGTCATATCCCTTCAAGACGGAAGCCAACTCTGACGCTTCCACTCGTTGTAGCACATTGCCGATTTTTACGATTACGTTATCTTTTCCAAGAACTTTCAAGTTCTCTCCCTTAATCACCACTTGTGGGATGCAATGAAGCAGGTCGAAGGCGTTGTTGAAGTTCTGGTTGATGTTTGACACGTCGACACTGAAGCCATTCTGTTGCATTCTGACAGACATGGCATGTCCCTGCACGACAACCGTTTGCAGTTCATTGGCGGTTTCGTGCATGACGACTGTCCCGATGTTCTTGTCGGATGTAGCCTCTAAGTTTTGGACATGGATGCCATATCCGATGCAGCTTACTCCCAAAGTATAAGTCCTTGGAGCCGCTTCCAGGGTGAAACGGCCTTGTGCGTCGCACATTGCACTGGCAAAGATTTTCTCATCGCTGTCCATGACAAAGACGTTGGCACCGACAAGTGCCGTGCTGTCTTCTCCTAAAACAATGCCGCTGATGGCTACTTTGTTGTCTTGTGCAAATGCAGCAGCTGTAAAAAGCAACTGCACAGTAATGATTACGAGGATGTTCTTGATTCTATTCATGTGTAACATTGTTTATAAATTTTGGTGCCCAATAGCATCGTGGGTCTGGAAAATCGAAGTTCTCTGTTCCATACGCCTTCATAATGTCGGCGTAGCATCGGTTTGATGCCGCGAAGCATTTGTCGAAAATCTTGCATGAAGAGCATGGACTATTGGAGTTAATGCTTTCTTGTTTACGTTTCCACAGGCGTATGGCTCGCTCAGAAGTCCATATCTCTTTCAACGAGCTTTCATTGACATTTCCTATGATAAAGTTCTTGTTCCAGTATAATTGCTCACAGACAGTAACTTGCCCATCTGGCAAGATTACCATGTTCGAAATATTGGCAGAACATAGATTTCCCTCAAAATACAGGCTGCCTCCCTTGGTCTTGTGATACTTGGCATCATCATCCGGAGACCACAATATCTCACAAGGGAATTGTGACTTATGCTCTTCTATCCACTTACTCACAGCTATTATGTTAGCCCTTTTTGATTTAATCTCATCAAAATTGCTCTTGCTGTAGAGAGACTTGAACGCAATGCGTATTTCCCAGCGCTCAAGGTTCTTCAACTTGCAAAAATAGTCATGCAACTTGTCCAAATTATCCAAAGAGTCATTTATGCTGGTCAGAACTGTCGCTACCTGATATCTTATGCCTGTTTCTTCTATTTTCTGTATGGATTTTTTCATTTGAGCAATGTAGCCTGGCTTCACATGGAGAACTCTCATGGCTGTCTCTTCATCCATGCTGTCCAAAGACAACTGAAGACGAATTCTGTATTTTGAGAAATACACGACTTCTTCATCAGACAGGGGCTTTTTAGTCGAAATCAAATCTGGCAAGAAACCAGTTTTCTCAAGAATATCAAGCAGTTTTTTCCAATGGCGATACATAAAAAGGTCTCCGCCCGTGATAAGGAAATCCCGAACTCCTATTTCCTTGGCTTCTTTTATAAATTCTGAGATGCAATCCAATGACAGGTGCTTGGACTTAGGGGTGGTATCGGCATAACAATATACACATTTTGTGTAACAATTGTTGTTGGGCATGAAGACTACAGACAGGGGGGGGCAACATACCTTCTTGGAGAATCAAAGTCCAACTCCGTAAACGCAAACTCATCAGGAGTATACATCACCCTTGGAAAAGTTTCTTTCTCTTCTTCAATAATTAGATTTACAGGGAAACCATTCTCGTGATTCGCAAAATCAGTATGCATGGCTTGGGTGGTTTCAAGCAGCCTGTTTATAAAGTCCACAACAATATCCTTGTTGATAGATAAAAAAGAGGATATGTTGGTAGATGCTTCCTCGATAGTTATCGGCTCGCAGAAAAAAGAAAGCATCATGGCATACACTGGATGTATCATAGAACTCCAGTTAAGATTGACGGCAACATGTGCAGGCGGAGTTATATAGTCTCCTTGGGACAGAATATAACTCCGCTTTGCATCATGACGCAGAATGTAGTAATTGTTAAATATGTATTTTTTCATCATTTTTACTACTAAAAATAACCAAGACTATACTTTTCGGTATAGTCTTAGTCTTTTCATTATAAACTCTCAAAGACAGTACAATGCCCAATGGAAGTTGATGGTTTTGCAGGACCAACCCCACTACGACAGTATGCATCGGTGCAGAGATCTTTTGCACCAGCCCTGTTTGTATTGTAGACGTTAGAGTCACAGCCATAAGCATAACAATAACCACCCTTCAAGTCGAATAGTTCCTGCTCGTCAAGAACTTTTCCACCTGTCAATTCAGAATATGTCTTCTTCATGTTGAATATGGATTATGTGTTAATTAATCCCCATCCTCACTACAAGGATTTCAAGGGCTGGGGCTTATCCACCCTATATAACATTATATTAAGCAAAATTAATCATGGTCAAAACTCCACATATCCTTGATAACACTTATCACCATCAGTAACACTAACTTGATAAGTACCACTTATATCCTGAGGAAGTACAATAGTCCTATCCACTATATAATACGTATAGACATGTCCATCCGCATTTTCTAAAACAAGTGTAAATCCTATTACTTGATTCGGAACCATCATAGCATTATCTGCCAATTCTATAACCAAAGGACACTCAGGTGTCCTTGGTCTTGGTATCGATTTTTTTCCTGCATTAGCACTAACTCCATATAAACGATATGTCTGTGCATCCACTTGTAAGTTACACAATAAAGCGATTCCTACAATAATAAGTTTTAATACTTTACCCATATAATTATCTTTTATTATTACGATTGCAAAGATAAAACATTTATTCCAAAAAAGTATGATAACCAACAGTTTAAAAATTGACAATATTTGACAATATTTCTTTATCAAACTGATAAACAACCAATTGCATTATATTTACACATTCTTACAATTGACATATTATCCTTGATTGCAAATAAATTAAAAGGTTATTTACATAGCAAAACTTTCCTAACTTTTTGCCTATAATTTTGCATCCACACGCTTTTTCATTAACTTTGCACAACAAAATAGTAATATCAGAATTTTATGCATAAGAACAACGTACCTTTCAAGGTTGCCATCGGATACAGCATTGTCGCCATCGTCTTGATTTTGGCGATTACCCTCGTATACAACAATACCCGGTCCATCCTCTCCATCAACCAAGCATCCCGAGAATACATCAAGAAAAGAGATGCCGCAGACAGCACCATGTCTGCACTACTCAAAGAGGAACAAGCCAACCTGCGACAACTCTCTAACGCGCTCGAAGGAAAAAGCGACAAAAACTACTTGCAAGAGAAAGTAAAAAGCCTCAACAATGGAAAGGATTCCATTGTGGTTCACCCAAAGACAGCAAAGACGCATGAGGCACAAAGCACAACAGTAGAAGTGGTCAAGACCCGCAAAGGATTCTTCCGTAGACTCGCAGATGCCTTCAAGAAAGAACACGCCGAGACACTCAGCGTAAAAAAAGACAGCAACAAAGCCATTATAGACTCCCTTACCACTCCCGTAAACGTGGCGGAAAAAGTGGCGGACATTCTCGAACAGATAGAAAAAAAAGAGAAAAACTCCTCACACCACCACTCACAAGCCGTCAACAAGGAGATGGAAGATCTTCGGATGGTCAATGCCCAACTCGCACTTCGCTCTGCCAAACAACTCAATGAGGTTCACCAACGAGAGCGTGACTCCATGCAACAAGCCATCAACAAGGCAATGGAGGCACGCCAACATCTGTTGTGGCAAATCGGCTTGCTCGCCATCATCGCCATCCTTGCCGCCATTGTCTTGCTTTGGTACATCTATCGCGACACACAAAAGGAACGCATCTATCGGGAAAACTTAGAGAATGCCAACGAGGAGATACAACGCATCATGCAACAGCGAGAAAGACTCCTCCTGACCATTACCCACGACATCAAGGCACCCGCTGCATCTATCTCAGGTTTCATCGACTTGATGAAAGACTATATAAGCGACCCACAAGGCATCTCATGTCTCAACAACATCAAGAGTTCCTCCACTCATCTGTCGCACCTCGTCGCATCTTTGCTCGACTATCACCAATTGGAAAACGGACTGATGGAAATACACCCTGTCAACTTCTCGCCCACAGAATTGGTTGCAGAAAGCGTGGAAACACTAAGATTACAAGCAGAGAGCAAGGGATTGGGAATCTCGTATGAGACAACGAATCCAAAGGATAAAAACGTAGAATCCCTTTATTGCGCAGACGCGTTCCGCATACGACAAATCCTAAATAACCTTATCAGCAACGCCATCAAATACACAGAAACAGGCTGTATCAAGGTTAGTATGGGCATCTGCAAAAAACGTAATGAGTGTCATATCGCTGAAGCCCCTAATACCTTTCTTCTCACCATGAGTGTAAAAGACACTGGCAAGGGTATGACCACTGAGGAAAAAGCGAAAATCTTCCAAGCCTTCATGCGCCTAAAAAATGCACAGGGTGTAGAAGGCACAGGCTTAGGATTGTCCATTACCCAGGAATTAGTAGCACTCTTAGGAGGTGAGATTCAAGTCAATTCTACCGTTGGGAAAGGCTCCACTTTCACCGTTACTATCCCAATTGAGTCAGCCTCAAAAGATTCTACGATTACAGAAAAGAAATATGACAACACATTAGAAAATCACACAGAGAAGCCACTTGAGAAATCAGTCAAGATCCATAAGATTCTCATTCTCGATGATGACAAGTTGCAGCTTCAACTCCTCCAAGAGATGTTGCGACGAACAGCAGGCAACGACTGGCAAGTCATCGCATGCAATCATGTGACAGAGGCGCTCACCGCATTGCACAACGAGCAACCATCTGTGATGTTGATGGACATCGAGATGCCAGAGATGAATGGTATGGAATTGATCAAGCACATCAACCACGCCAACATGAAAGTGATTGCCATGACTGCCCATGACTCAAGCATCATGGATGAGCTGAGGAATGCAGGCTTCGATGATTGCCTCTTCAAACCATTCTGTCAAGAGAAACTTCAAAAAATCCTTCACATAAAAGCAGAAAGAGCATTTGGAGAAACCTCAGAAAAGGTCGGCACAAAAGAAATCAATCCTCGTCTGAAGCCCCTCATTGCCTTTGCAGAAGACGATGAAGAAGCCGCCAAGGAAATCATCAAAACCGTAAAGATGGAGTTGGAGAACTATCTAACACTCTTGCTTGATGCAGAGAAGGAGGAAGACGTGCCTACTGACAAAATCGGGAAAATCGCCCACAAACTATTGCCAATAGCAACCATGCTTCAGATGAATAGCCTATCGCAACTCCAGGAGTTAGCACCGGAGCACATCCAGGAATTAGACGAACAAAAAATCCGAGAATGTCTCATAGCCGTCATTCACGACTTAAAAGACATCCTCGGAGAAATTACTTCTTGATGACTCCTCTCACTGCAAACCAAGCATGGACGAAGAGCGTGGTCAGCAAACCATAATGGCTCCTCATCACCTGGAACCTTTCCTTGAGCGAAGCCTTATGGTTTTGGATAGACATGCCTCCATCCAGATAATTAGTGACAACGGCATTCACATTGCGCAAAGGCAAACCTCGCCGGTTTGATTCCCTCATGATTCGGATGCACCAATCGACATCGGCAGAAAAACGATAATCGAGATTATAATGGATGACCTTGGCAATGTCTCTACGCGCGTAAAACGATTGGTGGCATACTAACATGCCCCACATGAAAGAACGCCAAGTCAACTTCCTCGGCGGTGTCAAACGGCGATGGCGCAAGAAACGTCCCTCCATATTCACGATGTCCGTGTCGCCATATAAGACGCCTGGCAACTCCTCACCTTCTCCCACACATCCCTCAACATATTCGAGCGTATCGCCAGAAGGAAAGACATCACCCGCATTCAAGAATATCAGGTAATCGCCCGTAGCTCGATCGATACCCTTGTTCATGGCATCGTAAAGTCCCTTGTCAGGCTCAGAATATACGATGATGTCATGAGCACTCTCACCCACATCATTCTTATGTTGGTAAGCCTTCACCATTGCCAAGGTCTTGTCTTTCGACGCACCATCAATGATGAGATGCTCCACGTTGCAATACGACTGCTTCATCACAGAGTCGAGCGTACGCTGCAAAACCGCCTCAGCATTATAGGTACAGGTAATTATCGTAAACTTGATCATTATCGGATTTTTATGATTTTAAACTTATCTTTCTACAATTTGTAATTCTTATATGCCATCGCCTGGTTGTATACCTCGATATAATTCATCGCCACAGCATGTTGCGAATATTGTCGAGCCACCTTTTGTAAGCAATCATTGCTCAATGCCTCATGGTCAGCTTCCTCCAAGACCCAATACAAGCCCTTGGTCAAATCCTCCGTATCACGATAATTCGCCACATAACCATTCTTCAAGTGGTCTATCATCTCTGGGATTCCTCCCACACGGAACCCGACACAAGGCACTCCACAAGCCATCGCTTCCATAATAGTGTTAGGAAGATTGTCTTCCAAAGAAGGCAAGACAAAGGCATCCACCGAACTATATACGCTGACTATCATCTTCTCATCGCTGACATAGCCCAAAGGATAAGTTGGCAAAGGTAAACGCTCTGCCACATCCTCTGAATGGCCACCCAAGATAGCGATGGCTGTGTTCTCACGCATCTCTGGATGTAATTCCACCAACTTGTCGATGGCATCCACAAAGAAACTCATGCCTTTTCGCTCATCCGTCACTTTCTGAGAAACGAAGAGGATGATACGCTTGTCATCTGGCAAGCCTGCACGATGTCGAGCCTCAGACTTATCCTGCGGATGGAACACACGAGTATCTATCGGGTTAGGAATACTCGTCAGATGAAGTCCCGTGAAGAGCGCACTGTTCTTCGCCAGTCTGCCAAGCCACTTGCTGCAAGTAACAAAATAGATGTTACTATGCTTGTAAAGCTCTTTCTTACGTCGGAATACCTTATATGACAAGTCATGCTTGCTTCCCTTATGAGGCAAAAGAGGACAATTGCCACATGAGGAGGCATATCTATTGCAACCACGTGCATAATGGCAGATGCCAGTGGCTGGCCACAAGTCGTGCATCGTCCAAACGATAGGCTTTCCACTCTTGATAATCTTGCGTATGCTTTTCAAGGAGAGCATGCCCTGGTTGATCCAAGAAAGATGAATTACATCAGCCTCCTTGAACTCCCTTGTCTTGGTGATATCCGAACCAGCGCAAGCCATGTCTATCTCCCAAAGATGATGGGTGGAGAAATGAAGATGCCAGAATGCACACCAACGTTCCCAAAGGAAATGCCATTGCAGCATAAAGGAATGTGGCAAACTTGCCACAGTGATATTCTCCGTAGCCTTGTCACGCACCAACATCTTTGCCTTAACGCCATTATTGTTAAGGGCATCCATCAGACGATTGGCAGCAACTGCGGCTCCTCCCGTCTTCTCACTTGTATTAACTATGAGTACTCTCATTATGAATTTCCATTATCTTCTGCAAAGGTAATGGAAAAAGATAGAAGAACAAAAAGAATAAAGGACTTTTTCAAAATATACACAAAAAAAATATGCCGCAACTCTCAACGAGCTGCGGCATACAATATGTTTAACTAAAAAATTTTCTTAATCAAAGGTAATCTCACGATCCCCTTTGTTATCTGTTAAACAATCTACCTTAAAACCTAATAACTAAAAACCTAAATCTATTACTACTAACCTAAACAATCTATTAACCTTTTGACGATGCAAAGGTACGACGATTTTCGCTATCCTCCAAACATTTTGGAAAGAAAATACAAGATTTTTGCGTTTTTTTGATATAAATCAACCAAATGTGTTCGAACACAACAGTTTTTAAGAATCGTTTAACGCTCATTAAGCTTTCAAACTGTAAAGCCTAATGAGCGTTATTCATACTTGATGATGGAGTCTTCTGTATCCAAGCCTCCTATTGCAATGTTTCTTTTGCCTGAACCTTCTCTACAAGAACTGTGGCATAAGCAGAAATACCTTCCATTCTGCCAGTGAATCCCAATTTCTCGGTCGTCGTTGCCTTAATAGAGATATTATCTTCGTCCGTATTCATCACCTTAGCCAAACATGCCTTCATGGCTGGTACATGAGGATTGAGCTTTGGACGTTCAGCACAAACCGTGGCATCGACATTTCCCAAGACATATCCCTTCGTGGCAATCAAGTCGATTGTCTTCTTCAACAATATCTTGGAATCCACATTCAAGGTCTCTGCCGAAGTATCAGGGAAATGATAACCGATATCACGCATATTCGCTGCACCCAAGAGCGCATCACAGATGGCGTGTATCAACACATCGGCATCACTATGTCCCAACAGACCCAATTCGTAATCTATCTTGATGCCACCGAGCCACAAGTCTCGATTCTCCACCAACTTATGGACATCATATCCAAATCCTACACGTATATTCATATTTATCTTCTTTTAAAGAGGTCCTTGATACCATCCATGTCAAACGAAAGGGTAAAACGAAGCGTTTGATCTAATGGATTGCTCTTAGCTGTCGCTATCACATAAGCTGCATCTAAAGAGAACACATTCATCTTGAAACCACCACCCACGGTAAAGTACTTACGATTACCCTTGCTGGCACTCTCATGATGATAACCCGCACGGAGCGCAAACTTATCATTATAAGTATATTCCGCACCTACTCCATAGTTGATTTCCTTCAACTCCTCACTAAAACCACCAGGCGCATCACTGAAACTCTTGAAGATACCACTGATGGAAGAGATGTCATTATACTCACGATGCACACGATCCTCATAATCAGCATTATCCTCACCCTCTTCCTGTACAGGGATTGTAGGAACCAAATACTTGTTGGCATCGGCAGCAATAGTCAATTTGTTGTACTCATCCAAAGGAATCATCAAGGAAGCTCCCAAACGCATATTAGCAGGTAAGAAACGGCTATATTCCTCACCACTGAAGGTAATCTTGCTACCAATATTAGAAATATTCAAACCAATGCCCAACTGGCACTCACGCTGTCCGATATTGACATAATTCTGATAATAAGCAGCGATATCTGCCGCGAAAGCTGACGCAGGAGAGTTGTCCTCGGTATTATCGAAGCGCATATCGGAATAAATCCATCGTACGGCTGCGGAAAGTGAGAACTTCTCACTGAGCATCAAGGAATAAGCCACATCCACCGACATCTCATACGGATTGATGGTCATCGCATTGTCAGCCTGGCTGGTGTACACTTCTCCCAAGTTGAAATAACGCAAGGAACCAGATACCGCACTATAGTCGCCAATACGATAATAGCCCACCAAGTAAGCCAAGTTCATATCATTGACCAAGGAGCGCAACCATGGGGTGAAGTTGAGTGCCACACCTGCTCTGGAAATATTAAAAGGATACTTGGCAGGATTCCAATACTGGGAATTCACGTCTGGGTCGGTAGCCGCACCGACATCACCCAAGCCACCGCCTCTGGCATCAGGGGCAATGGTTTGTGAGATAACCGCATAGTCAACAGGATTGAAAAGGTCTTTCGACTCCTGCGCCTTCATTTGCGTACATGCCAATGCCAAAAGGCATGTGGCTAAAATCTTTATGCTCTTTCTGTTGAGTTTCATATCTAATTGTTGATTACTATCAGTTTCTTTGTCTTTGCCTCATAAGGACTTCCATCCGAAGACACTTTCACTCTATAGAGATAAATGCCCGTACTGAGCGTTCCCGCACCTGTGGACAAATCCCACTTGATGGTATAGGCACCCATGTTCGACACTCCCGATTCAGCATGCTTCCAAAGCATTCTGCCCGAGGTGTCATATACCTCGATAATGATGTCTAAGTTGCTCGCCATTCGGTCATGATTGATGATGAACGTTGTGGAGTTACGAGCTGGGTTCTCCGTTACTCCCGTATCAAACGATGGCTTCAGCTTCTTAACAACGTTAAAGGTCAATGTCGCCGTAGAACTGTTATTCATAATGTCCCACGCACGGAACTGCAACTTATGTGGACCTATCTCCAACTCTGGGATGCTGTAATAGGTAGATCCGCTTGTATAAGTTCCGAAATCATACGTGAAATTATTATTCAAGTTGTATGTCTTAGAAGCATCTCCATCGATAATCAATTGCAAGTCATGCCCAATGCCACTTCCTGCGGCGTTGATGCCATCCTTGTCGGTCACCTCTGCCACGAAGTAAGGCGTAGGATTCACATTTCCTCCATCCACGAAAGAAGGAGAGTTGAGATAACAATAGATGGATGGACCGATGGAATCGTTCTTTACCACTTCTGTTCCTCCTACCTTGAAAGCCTCGCTCACACCATGGGCACGTACTGTCTTGTCATTGTTGACTGCATAGAGATTGACCAAACCCGTCTCGTTCGTATAATTGATATCCTTAGGAACTGCAAAACGGAAAGAGAATTTACCCGCCACAACACTATCAGAACCATTATAAAGGTTCTTCGTACGATCATAATAGGTAAATGCTTTCTCTGTGCCATCATTTCTACGGCAAGTAATCAACTCCTTTGAGTCTCGCACGGTAGCCGTCACAACACCATTGAAGTTGTCCACGCCCTCTACATGTCCATCTATCTTTGCCACCATTCCTGCTTTCAACACAGCCATTTCCTGAGCATTCTCCGTAGAGATGCCATTGATGGAATCGATGACCACTTTTCCCATTGGCATATTGAGTGGCATGGCAGGGTCACCGAGCAATGAATATTGAAGTCGGTTTGCCGTTCGATCACTCTCCATAACACCAGAAGGCAACCTAAATCCAACCACCAAGTCATTCTGTGCCAATCGGTGTGCCTCACCTATCGTCAACGGCTTGCCGTTTTGGGTACTCAATACTCGACGCAAGAAAGCCCTGTTCATGTATTTGTTGCGATAAGCATACACCGTACGCGTAGTACCATAGAATGCAATGGCACCACCATTTTGATTAAGTACAGCCGCCTCACCAATATTGTCTTCCACGCCATCAAAAGCCATGACGTCGCAGGCTGCGGTAATCCATAAAGGCAAATTGGTATTGGTAAAAGTCTTGAAATCACTCAGTTTCACAACTTGCTCATGCGATAATTGCTCTGCCCTGGCATGACCAGCATAGTCCATGATCAATGCGCCATTGGCTTGCTGTTCCTTAATGACCTTGGCAGCCTCTGGATAAGAATTTCCCACAGAAGAGGTCTCACGCTGATAAGCATCCCACATTACTTTCTTGATTTGGTAAGCAGGATAGAGATTCGAGATATAAGTTGCCACCTCATCCACATCACGCATGTGGAGATTGTCATTTCCATCATCTCCCATGAACATCAATGTGTTCTGCCAAGCACCAGCATTCTCGTTCTGCATGTAGTTGATGGTCTTGTCAACCATCGTCTTGGCATCATCCGCAGTTACGACAGGGAATCTACCCACAGCCACGTCCTGCTGTTCGGTGGTAGGATTGGCTCCCGCACCTTCCGACAAGATGCCCATCCAACTGTCGCTGACGTAGCAATCTGTCTCACTGAAGGAGTTCTCGCTCTCATAGCACAGCAAATAATCATCCACTGACATGCGAGAACAATCTGAAGTCAACATACGGTTGTCCCAGACGCAATCGCCAAACAGCAAGAGATACTTCGGCATATCAGCCTCTGTGGTCGCCTTGTCTGCCAACATTCTGAGATAACGTCGATAAGCGCCCGCATCAGGGGTACCGCTTGAGAATTCATTATAGAGTTCATCGGCAGGCACGAGGTTCACTCTCAAGCCATCATGACTTTCATGGAAAGCCTTGAGGCGCTGCGCTTGTCTAAGAAGTTTCTGCGATGTTGGGATGATAATCACCATGTCGGCAAGAGCATCGGCATGATGGTCTTGGTTGGTGATGTTATAGACATACTGTGCCGCAGGATGACTTTCCGACAACATAGGTATTGGCTTTGGAGAACTCCAAGCCATCGACACGAAGTCCAAGCGCACAACACCACCAGAGATATTCTTGATGGTAATCGTATCCGTCTTCAGATTAGAGGTTATTGAATAAGTCTGTCCGCTCTGGCTACCTTTATCATACTCAGAAGATATAGTAAGATACTGAGTACCCAAACGCTTGCCATTGTAAAGCACTTGCACTGAAGCATTATAGGCACCAGCAGACAAATTGACGGTCAATCGACCATCGCCTCCTGTCGTATTCGGCATAAGCACCTTGAGGCTATCACCTACGTTGATTGGAGTCTTGTCAAAGAGATTTCTTCCTCCATGATACCACGCATATCCATCAACCTCATAAAGAGAATGATAACGATCATTAGACAGTTCAAACGACCGCACAAAGGTAGTGGAATCTACGACAATAGGTTCCTCATCCGACTGGGTGATGAAATAATACCCATAGTCTGAATATGGATTTCTCGTTCGGCGTGCAATCCTCGTGCTGCTCCAGCTCACAGGTCCCTTGGCATAGAAGAGATGTTTTCCACCAACTATGCACTGTGGCACCTCCTTCAGGTCATCCGTTTCCTTGATTTCCGAAGCGTACAATGCCTCATTCTGCAAGTTACCTCCATAGCCATAAATTTTCACCTTATTTATATTAGAGAAGCCCGCTTGTCGTACAACATTCTCGGTAAGTTGGAATACTCCAGACTCTCCTACCCTTATCTTTGCCCACTTACCTGTAGCTAATACAGAATGGCTTGCATAGGTATTATCCTCCGAAGCACGCGTAGCCATCCGTTCCCTCACCCGAGAACGGCTAACAGGCTTTGCTTGGATGTCAAGCAAGAAACTGACCAAAATCTGATACTTGTTGTTACGGAAAACAAGAGGGCAGAAGGAAACCACCAACGTGCCTTTCTTGCGACAAACAGAAACCTTTGCGTCCACAGCCACCTGCGAAGGCAAGGCCGAACCAGAAATACGATTGTAATTGTTGATATCAGCGACTGTCATGTCCACATACTCAGCATACTTAATGGATGCCGTATAGATGGAGTCCTGATAATCACCCGTCAAAGGTTTGGAATAAATGAAATGAGGCAACACAGAGTCAATCTTAACCTCATCAGCGGTCAAGTTGAAGAATTTCTGCGCCTGCATTGGCAAACCAAAGCATAATGCCAACACCGCAATATAATATTTCCAAAATTTCATGCTCATTTCTTATGCACCTATTTCTGATTTAACATAAATACTTTTCTCCTTTCATTAAGCTACCCATGACAAGAAAGAATTACTTGCACATGAAGTCCAAGACCTTTCTATCCTCGAGGTATCCCTCCAAATGGTCGTCGATTTGTACTGGTCCACAACCTGTAGGACAACCCGTATAAAGCAAGTCACCCGTCTTCAAGGTAAAATACTGACTGATATACGAGATGATTTCATCCACCTTGTAAAGCATGTCACTGGAGCACCCCTCCTGCACATTCTTGCCATTTAAGTCGAGATGGAAGTGAATGGCTTGGATATCGCGGAACTTTTGAATATCCACCCATTCGCCAATAACAGCAGAGCCATCAAAACCTTTTGCAAGTTCCCAAGGCTGTCCTGCCTCCCTCAACTTCTTCTGCATCTCACGTGCCGTGAAATCAATACCTACTGTCACAGCATCATAATAGCGATGTGCGAAACGCTGTGGAATAGTCTTGCCCAATTTACAGATGCGTACCACCAACTCCGTCTCATACTCTATCCTTCCCAAATGATCTGGGATGAAAAAAGGCTTGCCATTATTGAGCAAAGCAGAATCCGCCTTAGTAAAGATGACAGGACGCTCTGGTTTAGATAACGTACCATGTAAGGATTTATTGTGTTCGGCATAGTTCATGCCAATGGCAAAAATCTTCATATCTTTAATATTTAATAAAGAATAACAAAACGACCTTCTAAATAGCCGCACAAAATATGATAAAAGAAAAGGGAGTTAGAAGCAAAGCTAATGCCTTAACTTCATAACTCCCGGATATTCTAATTTAACTATAAGTCAAATTAAGTTTTGCTGTCCTTGCAATCCTAAGATTACTCAGCAGCAAGTGTGAAGCGCTTGTAAGCAACGATCTTGAGATCCTTGCTCTGTGCAGCGAGGAACTGAGCAACAGTCTGCTTGTCACCATCACCGAACTGGAACTCCTGGTCAACGAGGCAGTTCTCCTTAAAGAACTTAGCCAAACGACCATTAGCGATGTTCTGGATCATGTTAGGGTTCAAAGAAGCAGCCTTCTCCTCACCTACAGTCTTCTTGATGTTGCGAGCCTCTTCAGCCTGCTCAGGAGTCAACCAACCCTTCTTGGTGTTGCTTTCGATGTGATCTTCAGAATCAACGTGAGCTGGGTTGATACCTGCCTTCTTCAAAGCAGCGTTGACAGCCTTCTCTACGAGCTCTTCCTTAGTCTTAGCAACAGCAACCTCAAGCTCCTTCTGCTTAGTCTCCTCAGAAACAGAAGACTCATCAAGAGCTACAGGGCGCATAGCAGCTACCTGCATAGCTACCTTGTGACCAGCCTCCTCGTTGTTCTCGTTGAGCTGAACCATAGTACACAATGTGTGCTTGCCCATGTGGTCATAAACAGAGATGTTATCACCCTCAAGGAAGTTGTAGCCATCAAGCTCCATCTTCTCACCAGTGATACCAGAGCGATGCTTAACAGCAGTCTCTGCATCATCACCAGAAGCGAGAACCAACTTCTTTACGTCGTCAAGGCTCTGAGCCTTAGCAGCGATAGCAGCGTCGAGGATTTCAGCAGTCATATCGATGAATTCCTTACCAGCAGCAACGAAGTCTGTTTCACACTTAACGGCAACCATTGCAGCGAAGCCATCAACACTCTTAACGAGTACACAACCATTAGAAGTCTCACGGTCAGAACGCTTTGCAGCGATAGCAAGACCACGCTCACGAACGAGTTCGATTGCCTTCTCGATATCACCATCAGCCTCAGTCAATGCCTTCTTGCAATCAGCAAGACCAGCACCTGTCATTTTGCGAAGCTTCTGGATGTCAGCTATTGTAACAGCCATAATATTTTCTTTAATATTAAAAAGTTAATAATAATTTCTTTTAAGCTACTAAAGCCATCGAATCCAAATTATAGAATCAATGGCTTCAGTATATGTTTGCTTGCCTAATTACTCAGCAGCAGCCTCTTCCTTGCGTGCAGCTTTCTTCTTAGGCTGATCCTTCTGCTCTGCAGCAGCCTTCTCGTCAGCCTTCTCTGCCTTACGCTCCTCAAGACCCTCAGCGATAGCACCGCAAACTGCTGAGAGGATAACCTCTACAGAGTCCTTAGCATCATCATTAGCTGGGATGATGTAGTCGATGTTCTTAGGATCAGAGTTTGTATCTACGATACCGAATACAGGGATACCAAGACGGTTAGCCTCCTTAACGGCGATGTGCTCCTTCATTACGTCGATAACGAAGAGTGCGCTTGGGAGACGAGTCAAGTCAGCGATAGAACCGAGGTTCTTCTCCAACTTAGCACGCTGGCGGCTTACCTGAAGCAACTCACGCTTTGAGAGGTTAGAGAATGTACCATCGTTCATCAACTTGTCGATGTTTGCCATTTTCTTAACAGCCTTACGGATTGTAGGGAAGTTAGTGAGCATACCACCTGGCCAACGCTCAATAACGTAAGGCATATTTACTGAAGCAGCTTTCTCAGCTACTACGTCCTTAGCTTGTTTTTTAGTAGCGACAAACAGGATTTTCTTACCTGACTTGGCGATTCCCTTGAGTACCTCAGCAGCCTCGTCGATCTTAGCTACAGTCTTGTTGAGGTCGATAATATGAATACCGTTACGCTCCATGAAGATGTAAGGAGCCATTGCTGGATTCCACTTGCGACGGAGGTGTCCGAAGTGGCAACCTGCCTGAAGTAACTGGTCAAAATTTGTTCTTGACATTGTCTTTTCTTGTTTAATTGTTGTTTACTTTCTTTTGAATTCTTGTTAGAATCAGTCGATGAGTAGTCCCCGATTATCTGGAATCTCACCGATTTAGATACTAAACTTAGCTCAGCTATATATAACCAATATATATAATGATGTATAATACTGATTAACGCTTGCTGAACTGGAAGCGACGGCGAGCCTTTGGCTGACCTGGCTTCTTACGCTCTACAGCACGTGAGTCACGGGTCATGAAGCCTGCGTCCTTCAATGCCTTCTTATCCTCAGCGTCAATCTTAACGAGTGCGCGAGCGATAGCGAGGCGGAGAGCCTGGCTCTGACCGGTGAAACCACCACCGTCGAGGTTTGCCTTAATATCATACTTACCCTCAGCCTCGAGCAACTGCAATGGCTGCTTTACTACATAGCGAAGGATTGCTGATGGGAAATATGTCTCAATATCTTTCTTGTTGATTGTGATCTTACCTGTACCCTCTGAGAGGTATACACGAGCTACAGCGCTCTTACGGCGACCAATTGCATTAATTACTTCCATTCTACCTTAATTATTTATACTGGTTAATATCAATTGCCTTTGGCTTCTGAGCCTCATGCTTGTGCTCTGTACCATCGTAAATGAAGAGGTTGTCCATCAAAGAGCGACCGAGAGGACCCTTTGGCAACATACCCTTGATAGCGTGACGGAGGATCTTGTCCATACCATCAGGACGCTTGCGCAACTCAGCTGGAGTATTGAAGCGCTGACCACCAGGATAACCAGTGTAACGTGTGTAAACCTTATCAGTCTCCTTCTTGCCAGAGAATACCACCTTAGCGGCATTGATAATGATTACGTTGTCACCACAATCTACGTGTGGAGTGAAAGTTGGCTTGTACTTTCCGCGGAGCAACTTTGCTACCTTAGAGCAGAGGCGACCTACAACTTGGTCTGTTGCGTCGATTACAACCCACTCTTTCTTAGCTGTTTCCTTGTTTACGGAAATAGTCTTGAAACTTAATGTGTCCATTTTAAAATTTAAATTACTACTAAAAAACGTTTTTAATCTTTTTACTCACTATTTGGATAGGTGATTCACTAACCGCAAATCCCGGCCACAGGACGTTGCTATTAACACACGCTATCCTGGGGACTCTAAGTGTATCCCCGAAATAATCGGACTGCAAAATTACGCATTTTTATTTGATTATGTGTAAGTTACATTCCGTCGGCCCAAACTTTTATATATATTTAACTATTTTGCAGACTTTTGGAATCTATATACCAGATGGAACATCACATAACGAGGAATCACATTACTGTAAGTTTCTGTTATCGCCTGGGCATTCATTACCCTTGTCACATTGCTCAATTGTCCCAACATATCGAAGCCATCCACTATCGCCAAAAGTTTACCTTTGAAGAAAGGACGAGATAGACGAGCATTCCATACGGAATCATCTGTATTCATTTCTTTGTTGGCATATCCTCTACGAGTGTAGAGTGTCAGGTCGGTGCCCAACTGCAACTTCCAAGGCAATTGGAATTGGGCTATCAACCCATTATTGAGTTCTGTAGCACTGAACGACAGGAAATCCTGACGTGAGCTTGAGGTATGTCCCCAATTTCCATTCGACTTAAAGGTAATGGAATTTTGCTTTCCCATTTTCCAGCCTAATTCTATTTGCTCATAAACGCCAGCAGTCTTTACAATGCTTCTCGAAGTATGAGCACCCTCAATGCCAATCAAATCCACGCTATGATTATAAGTTGGACCAGCCATGAGACGTAACATCAAGTTCTTCTTTTTGTCGATAGGAGTAAACAAAGCCAATGTCAAGTTTCCTTCCCAATTGCCATTCACGTTGTCTGGCTTGAAAGTACGTACACCCGTAGCCTTGTCATACGTATACCCCATTGCCACCTCATTGGTTTTAACCTTGTATACTCCTTCTATTCCCAAGAGCATCTGTTTTTTAGGCAACATCTTGGTGTAAGAGCTGACCACTTGATGACGATAAGTACTGGTCAAGTCAGGATTTCCCAAGGTTATGTTCAGTGGATCGGTTGTATCATGAATCGTCACATACCTATTCATATTAGGAACTTGGGATGCTAAATCATAAGACAACTTGAACGTTTTCGTTTTATCCTTACTTGCCCACTGCACATAAGTACTATATATATTTAACAGCACATGGTGCTTTGTGAATGTAGTATCCATATCACCACGCTGATAGTGCATCGTGTTTGTTTGATAGGATACTGGCAGTACAAACTGTCCCGACCATTTTCCGCCTTTTGTTTTTACTTGCCAGTTTAAGAATGGCTCAACAGTATGTTTATCCTCATATTGTCTGCTTCTATAACTGTTAGAGGCATCTATCGTACTCAGATATGCAGCAGTAGAAGGCAATACCCCCAAACCATATTGTGAATCCTCTCCCCAATCATCCAATTGTTCCAAACGGAACAGGGAAGAATGACTTGACTGGAAATTGCGATCATACTTATAAGTCAAATAAAGAGTATACCATTTACCAGACACATAAGTATAAGTCAACTTGCCTGTCAAGTGATAATTACGCTCTGGCTGATTATCAAAATAGCGGTTGCGATAATCCGAGCTTACCCCAGACATCCCTTTCGTATAATATTCCACAAGATTATGGTCAAATCTTTCCTCTTTTTCATCCTTGTAATTTCCACTCACGAAAAAAGTGAGGTTATCTGGAGAATTTTTGAACTTCAACGTAGAGGAAGCAGACATACCAGTTTCCAAGGAATGTCCCTTCAACTTACCTTCTTGAATATTGCGATTCAATGCATTTTTCAAGAACTCAGAGCCCAATTTCTTAGAGAACAAACTATCCAACTGTTTTTTTCCATAACTTGAGAAATCTTTAGAAAGAGTCAGAGACGAATAGTTGGTCGTATTGTCATTCTTTCTATAACTAAACCTTGGCTGAAGCTCCAAGTTTGCCTTTTTTCCCTCAAAATAGAAGCGATGCTCCGTATTGATAGAAAACTCATGATTCCTGTTGGAATTGAGCATTCTATCATACGTATCGCCACCTGTCAAGAAATTAGTACGGTTCGTATGGACATCGCTATTGGTTTCAGAATGCTTCACTTGTGCATCTCCATTCAACTGATATTTACCATCTCGTTCTTCCACATAATAATCTACGCCTCCGAATTGCTGTTCTACCAATCCACCCGTCAAGTCAGAAGGGGTCCAATTATCATCCTCACCTGGTATGCGAGAATCATTCAAGTTATTGAGGTTACCATAAATAGCTACACGAGAGTGATCGGTGAATCGCATAGCAAAGAGCCTACCTAAATAACGCTCTTTAGTACCTTCACCTGCTTCCCCATTGCCCATCCAACCTACAGAATATTGCCTTTTCAGTTTCACATCCATGACAAATTGCTTGTCTCCAGCCATCTCATGCCCTGTAAACTTGCTATTTTCTCCAAGTTTATCGTATACACTGATGGAACTGACCATATAATTTGGTAAGTTTTCCAACATCACAGTATTATCGCCCTTAAAGAAATCCTTTCCATTAAGCAAGAGGTTCTCCACAAATTTTCCATTGACATAGATTTGTCCATTCTTGCGAAGTTCTGCACCTGGCAGTTGTCGGATGAGCGCATCAAGCATGGAACCTTCCGCCAACTGAAAGGCATCGGCATTATAAACCAAGGTATCGCCCTTATGATAGAACTTCACCCTTGTGGCTTTCACTTCAACATCTGCCAAGTTCACAGACTTCAAAGGAGCCAAATAAACAGGGCTTACATCTATTTTATAAGCCCGATTCTGTATCTTGTCAACTATTAAATCCAAGAATGCCGTATCATAGCCCGTTTTTGTTACTCTCAGAATATACTTTCCTGCTTTTCTTGGAACATTGATTTCATATTCGGCCTCTTCTTTTTGCTCATTTCCATTGCCAACAGTAACATAAGCGACCTTAGAGTTGACAACACTACTATCTTTTGCATTTAAGATTTCAACCAAGCTCCCTGGCAATTGGACGTGTGTGAGTTTATCTAACACCTTACCTTTGATATAGATGCTATCTTGCTCTGCTGCAGGTGCAAAGAGGCATACAAACAAGCAGAGAATAATGAGTTTAATTGTCTTCATATAATATCATTTAATTACACTTCGAGTCTTTATAATTTGCATGAGCCAAAAGAAAATCCTTCAAATGTTTTTTCATAAACAAGCACGTAGATATATCAGTTCCCTCGTTGTAATTTGAACAGAGGATATAGACAAATCTTGCAATTGCGCTGCAACTTTTTCCGTCAACAAATATCCATTGGTTATCATACCTGCAGAATATGGAAGACCCAGACTTTTCATTTTTTTCGTCAAACTGACAATCCTTTCAAAAGCAAGCAAAGGTTCGCCACCAAACCAAGTCACACTAATTGTGTTAAGTTTGGGATTACTTTGGATAAATCTTATAATCTTGTCTTCAACCTCATCTGTCATAAATCTATTTGGATGTTCTCCTTCAAAACAATAAGGACAAGCAAAATTGCAAGACAATGTAGGGTTTATGGTCAAAATCAAGCGACTATCGTCATTTCTTCTCCGCAGAGTTAAGTATTTAACAGCATTAATTTCGTCCTTATCATTATCCACAATGACCTTTAGTTTCTTTAATTGCACTAATAGCTCGTCATTAATTGAAAGGATACTATCGTCCTGCTTCATACGTGAGATTTCGTCATAGGTAGCTTTATCTATCTCCGCGAAGCCATTGGATAAGGAATTATAAATATAATATTTTCCTTCATCATCGAACATATATGTATATTTTGACCACACCATAAGCTACGAATTTAAAATTTCGGAGAATTTCATGAAATTCTCCGAAACAATCACAAAACGCTCTATATACGTCTCAAATAACTTAACCTAAATGAAAAGTACATTCTGAATACGACTGACAATAATCATCATTGCCTGCACAAGTTCCACTTGTATACATACCATTACAAAGATTTGAGCCAAAGACACCACCATCTTTATATGTGCCAGAGCAAAAAAAATCAGAATCAACTATCAATGAAAAATCTCCAAAAGAGCTACACTTCACGTTGGAACGAGGCGACTCAATAAACTTAAAAGACTTTGATAATTCCATAATTATAAAATTTAAAAATATCAAGTTATCGACCTTGGAAATCTATCGTGCTTCTTAGAAGGTACGGAGTTAATTCATTGCAAATGATACATAAAAATCATACAGCATATCATTTTTATTAACACAATTTTATCTATTTAACATAACACACATAGTTTCATTCGCCTAAGCTGATTGTAAAATATTGTCAAAACAAAATATGGCTCGCACGAAATCATGCGAGCCATACCTTTTTATATATAGCAAGTTCTTTAGCTTATACACAGCAAGCCTTTATCTAATGAAGAGCAGCTCACGATACTTTGGCAATGTCCAAAGCTCGTCAGCTACGAGCAACTCCAACTTGTCTATCTGATAACGGATTTCCTCCATCTTAGGAGCCACAGTATCATGATAAGCTACAGCCTTCTCACGCTCATTCTCTATCTTGTTAGCCACCTTGCGGGCATTCACCAAAGCTTCTACGCCACGCTCGATAGCCTCAGTACGCTCGGCTATCTCTCGGATAATCTTCACATTGCGGGCAGTCAACTTCTTGCCTTCCTCGCCTCCAAAGATATTGATCATGCCTTCCACATTCTTCGCCAAACGACTCTGATAGTGGGTAGCCACAGGGATGATGTGGTTCATACTCAGGTCGCCCATCACACGAGCCTCTATCTGAATCTTCTTGGTATAAGTCTCCCACTTCACCTCATTACGAGCCTTCAACTCGCTCTCGCTCATCACGTTGGTCTTGGCAAACATCTCGATGCTCTCCTTGTCAAGATAGCGATCGAAGACCACAGGGCAAGAAGCCTCACAATCCAAGCCACGCTTGGCTGCCTCTTCCTTCCACTCATCACTATAGCCATTGCCATCAAAACGGATAGGCTTGCAAGTCTTGATGTCCTCGCGTACAATATCTATAATAGCAGAAGTCTTGTCCTCGCCCTTGGCAATGAGCGCATCCGCACGAGCCTTGAAGTTCTCCAAAGCCTCAGCCACAGCAGCATTGAGCACGATAAGAGACGAAGCACAGTTGGCCTCACTACCTACGGCACGGAACTCGAAGCGGTTACCAGTGAAGGCGAATGGAGAGGTACGGTTGCGATCGGTGTTATCTATCATCAACTCAGGAATCTCAGGAATGTCTAATTCCATGCCCTTCTTGCCTGCGAGGGCGAAGAGTTCATCCTTGTCAGCCTTCTCGATATGGTCGAGGAGGTCGGTGAGCTGCTTGCCCAAGAAAGAGGAGATGATGGCAGGAGGAGCCTCATTGGCTCCCAAACGATGGGCATTGGTAGCACTCATGATGGATGCCTTCAACAAGCCATTGTGCTTGTATACGCCCATCAAGGTTTCTACGATGAAGACCACGAAACGGAGGTTGTCCTCTGGAGTCTTGCCAGCTGCATGGAGCAACACACCAGTATCAGTACAGAGGCTCCAGTTGTTGTGCTTACCCGAACCATTTACACCAGCAAATGGCTTTTCGTGAAGCAAGACACGGAAGCTATGCTTATGAGCCACACGCTTCATCAAGCTCATGAGGAGCATATTATGGTCTACTGCAAGGTTGCACTCCTCATAAATAGGAGCCAACTCAAACTGGTTAGGTGCCACCTCGTTATGACGGGTCTTGCAAGGAATGCCTAATTCAAGAGCCTGGATTTCAAGATCCTTCATGAAGGCTTGCACACGCTCAGGGATGGTTCCAAAGTAATGGTCATCCATCTGCTGGTTCTTAGCCGAGTCGTGTCCCATCAAGGTACGACCAGTCAACATCAAGTCAGGGCGAGCGGAATAAAGGCTCTCATCCACGAGGAAGTATTCCTGCTCCCAACCCAGGTTGGTTTGCACCTTCTTCACCTGTGGGTAGAAGTAGTGGCATACCTCGGTAGCAGCCTCACTCAGGGTATGGAGCGAACGGAGCAGAGGAGCCTTGTAGTCCAAAGCCTCTCCTGTGTAAGAGATAAAGATTGTAGGGATACAAAGGGTATCGTCGATGATGAACACTGGCGATGTAGGATCCCATGCAGAATAGCCACGAGCCTCGAAGGTGTTGCGGATACCTCCATTAGGGAAGGAGCTGGCATCTGGCTCTTGCTGCACGAGCAGCTTGCCAGAGAATTCCTCTATCATACCGCCCTTGCCATCATGCTCCACAAAGGCATCGTGCTTCTCGGCAGTGCCCTCGGTCAGTGGCTGGAACCAGTGTGTATAGTGAGTTACCCCGTTTTCCTCAGCCCAAAGCTTCATGCCGGCAGCCACGGCATCGGCGATGGAACGATCCAGACGAGTACCATTGTCTATCACATCGACGAGTTTCTCGTACACATCAGACGGAAGATACTTGTACATCTTCTGACGGTTGAATACATACTTGGCGAAGTACTCGGAAGGACGAACCTTGGGAGTTTCCACCTCTACAGGTCTTTTCTTAAAGGCCTCGGCTACAACCTCAAATCTCAAATTAGCCATTCTTTTATTGTGTTTATAAGTTTGCGAGTGCAAAGTTATAAAATAATTGGCAAATTGCTTTCTTTTTGTTTACTTTTTATGCAAAATTCACTCAAATGTGGCACATAGAGGCAAATGGTCACTATAACCTCCCAAATATTTCGGACCTAAATAAGTACGAAAAGGTTTCTTGCCTCCATATTTAGCATCGTCTTCCAACAGAAATGGCAGATCACCAATTTCACAACTTCTCATACGCCGCCAAAGCGAACGACTGCACAGGATTTGGTCAAGACTATTCCATTCTCCGTGATAACGGTAAGTACCCTTGGCTCCATTCTTCCCCTTGGCATCCTTACTTATGTTAATAAGGTGATGGCGCTCCAAAACTTTCAAGGCTGGCGAGTCATGATAGTCATTAAAGTCGCCTGCCACGATGATTCGGGCGGAATCATTTATCGAAAAGATAGAATCCACGGAATGCGCCAACTGACTTGCCACTTGCAGACGATAAGGACGGGAAGCCTGTTCTCCACCCCTACGACTCGGTGCATGAACCACAAAAACATGGAGCGTATCATCACTGAGCAAGATTCCTTTGGCATAAAGGACATCACGGGTAGGACGCATATTCGGCATTTTTTGGATTCTAATCGAATAATGCTGCAAAAGTCTGAAAGACATAGGCTGATACAGCAATGCCACATCTATGCCTCGCTCATCGGGCGAAGAAGTCATCACGTATTCATATCCCGCCTTTCGTAACAAGGAGCGTTTGGTAAGCGCAATCATAGCGGAGTCGTTTTCCACCTCGCACAAAGCTACCATATCCGGCAACTGCCAATTTGCGCATTCCTTATCATTCCGTTCACCCAAAGCGATGATTTCCTGTGAGAGATGGTTGAGTTTCTGCCAATATCTCGTCCGTGTCCAATGATAGTCACCATCAGGCAAAAACTCCATATCGTTCTTGAGCGAGTCGTGAACGGTATCGAAAAGATTCTCACAATTCAGTTCCACAAACGTGAAAAAAGAGGAAAGTATCAGAGAAAGAAACATAATTTAGGGTGTTATATCTTAATAATTAGGCAATTCATACTTAGGAAGAGACGATTTTCTGTAATTTCTCTTTGTCAAATCAGATTTTTCCACTATCTTTGCAAACGGATTGTGGGAATCATGCCATCTTTTCCCCATTCCGACATCCCAAAGGGTTCCATAGTTTAATGGATAGAACGGAGGTTTCCTAAACCTTTGATCCGAGTTCGATTCTCGGTGGAATCACTTGTCGATGACTCAGCAATCATAAGCAGACATAGCTTTTCGCTGATAACATAAAAAGGTCGCTCCGAGACGGAAGCGACCTTTTTTGTTTTTATATGAATCTTTTTCGTATTCTTTCTTCATCGCATGCTTGCGATGGAGAAAGAATCCTATTTCATTCAATTACTTGTTAGCAACAACCTCTGCCTCTACAGCTGGCTCTTCCTTAATCTTACGACCGAGAACGATGTAAGCGATAGGAGAAGCGATGAAGATAGAAGACAAGGTACCGAATACTACACCGAGAATCATTGCGAATGAGAAGCTGCGGATGCTGTCACCACCGAGGATGAAGATACAGAGCAACACGAGCAATGTTGTGGTAGATGTATTGATGGTACGTGCCAATGTCTCGTTGATAGAAGCATTGAAAATCTGCTGTACATCACCCTTTGGATGCAAGTGGAGGTTCTCACGGATACGGTCGAACACAACCACCTTATCGTTGATAGAGTAACCTACCACTGTCAGAATAGCACCGATGAAGGTCTGGTCGATCTCCAATGAGAATGGTACCAAGCCCCACAAGAGTGAGTAGAATCCGATAACGGTCAAGGCATCGAATGCCAAAGCTACTGTAGAACCTACAGAGAAGGCTACGTTGCGGAAACGGATCAAGATGTACAAGAAGATGGCAATCAAAGCGAAGATGACGCTATAGATAGCACCCATTGTGATGTCCTTAGCTACAGAAGGACCTACCTTTGTACTACTGATGATAGAACCACCCTGACGGATGTCTGGGTTCTTGAATGAATCAACATTCTTCTGAGATACCAAGCCTGCCTTCTTCAATGAGTTGTAAAGGATAGTCTCTGCCTCATCGTCTACGGTAGGGCTGTTACTCTCAATCATATAGTTGGTAGATACACGGATGGTCTTGCCGTCTGTACCGATGGCAATGGCACTTGTGTTAGCCTTAGTACCATCAGCATTAACGAATGCGTCACCAAGTACGGTACGAATCTGCTCTGGCTCTACTGGATTCTCGAATGCCACAACATAGTTGCGACCACCAGTGAAGTCAATACTCTTGCTCAAGCCACGTACAAAGAAACAAGCGATGAAGACAACTGCTGCAACAATGGCAACTGTGAAGGTTGTCTTGTACATTGACATGAACTTGTACTTCTTACCCTGCATCAAGTTGCGAGAGAAAGCGGTAACAAACTTAGTGTTCATCCAGCGATCCTTAGCCAACTGATGGTCGAATACCAAACGAGTCAAGAATACGGCTGTGAAGAATGATACGATGATACCGATGATCCAAGTAGTAGCGAAACCACGGATAGGACCAGTACCTGTTACCAACAAGATCACACCTGTAATCAAAGATGTCAAGTTAGAGTCGAAGATTGCAGAGAAAGCGTTACCATAACCAGCGGCTACAGCTTGCTTCATGCCCTTGCCTGAGCGAAGCTCCTCCTTGATACGCTCAAAGATAAGCACGTTGGCATCGACAGCAGTACCCAAAGACAAGACGATACCGGCAAGACCTGGCAAGGTCAAGGCTGCCTGGAACGACGTCAAGATACCCAAGGTGAAGAACACATTGACAATCAACGCAAGGTTAGCCATCATACCCGCTGTCACATTATACATGATAACCATGTAAATCATCAACAAGATGAAAGCGACAACGAATGAAATGATACCCATTTGGATAGACTGAGCACCGAGTGTAGGACCTACAACCTCCTCCTGAACGATACGAGCAGGAGCAGGCATACGACCAGACTTCAAAGTGTTAGCCAAGTCCTTGGTATCCTCAATTGTGAAGTTACCAGTAATCTGTGAGCTACCACCATCAATCTCACCATTTACACGTGGAGCAGAGTAAACTACACCATCCAAGACAATGGCGATAGCCTTGCCTACGTTGGTCTTGGTCATCTGAGCCCACTTACGAGCACCCTCAGTATTCATCTTCATGCTTACGCAAGGAGCACCAGATGTAGGCTCGAACTCGTCCTTGGCATCAGTGATGACATCACCCTCCAATGGAGCACGGCCTGTAGTAGTGGTCACCTTCAAAGCGTGGAGTGAATAGATATTCTTTACGTTCAAGTTGTCCTCTGGCTTAGCGCTCCAAAGCAATCTAACGTCAGATGGCAATACCTGCTTAGCAACTGCAGAGTAAATCAACTTGTTGATGGCAGCAGTATCACGAACACTTGCATAACCCACAGTGCTCAAGCTCTGTGCGCCCGTCAACTGCAAGCGAGCCAACAACGGGTGAGCCTTGATAGCCTCAGCGTTCTGGGCCTCAGCACTTACCTTAGCCTTAGCATCATCGCTCTTCTTGAGGTTCAACTTTGGAGCAGCCTTAGCTGGTTCTGCCTTAGCCACTTCCTTCTTGGTAGAATCAGCAGCAACAGAATCCTTTGCCTCAGCACCATTGTCGCCATTAGCAAGACGAGTGTCAAGCTGCTGGAGATATGGAGCAATCTCCTCTGCGTTATATGTCTCCCAGAATTCGAGGTTGGCACTACCCTGGAGCATCTTACGCATACGCTCAGGCTGGCTGATACCAGGCATTTCTACCATGATACGACCCTGCTGACCTTCCAACTTCTGGATGTTAGGCTGAACAACACCAAACTTATCGATACGAGTGCGTACAACGTTGAATGAGTTGTCGATAGCCTCCTGTACAGTCTCTCGGATAGCCTTTTCCACCTCTGAGTCGCTGCTCTGAGGAGAGACCTTGCCTTGCAACTGCTGGGTTGCAAAGATTTCTGCGAGTTTATGACCAGGTGCGCTCTTGCGATAAGCGTTAATGAAAAGTGACACGAAGTCACCACCGTTAGCTTCCTCTTGAGCTCTAGCTTCCTTCATGGCATTGGTAAAACCAGCGTCGGTCTTGTGATCGGCAAGGTTTTCAATTACATCAGGCACAGAAATCTCAAGAATTACATTCATACCGCCCTTGAGGTCAAGTCCGAGACCAATCTGAGTTTCCAAGCAGTTCTGGTAAGAATAAACACCCAAGTACTTCACAGAATCCTTGTAGTCCTGCTGAGCGATAGGGTCTTTGATCTTTGCAGCCTCACTGTCATAGTAGCTTGTGGCTACAGAGAATGACAGATAGAAGATGCTTGCAAGCGTCAATAAGACGGCAACACAAATTACAATTCCTTTGTTTTGCATTTCTATTATTGTTATTAATTATTTATTTTCTTTGCGTATAATTTCATCATTTTCAACGTAATGACGTGCAAAAATAAGCATTTTTTTTCTTTTATAAGAATAAAATGTGCCTTTTTTGCTATTTCGGGCACTTTTTTAGGTAACAGATGATGGGATAATGGTCAGAATCAGGGATTTTTGAGTCGATTTTGCAACCATACGGTTTCCAATCATCAGAACACATGATGTTGTCTATTCTTACAAAAAATCCTGCATGATGATAGCTGATGCCAGGACCATTTCCACTCGCCACATAACAGTCGTTCAACTCCTTGGCAATAGTGCGATGAGCATACGAAATCGGACCATCATTAAAGTCTCCACAAAGGATGGTACTCATGCCCTTATGCTGTCGAATGTACCTTGCCACAGCCTCTGCCTGAGGAGCACGCCTGGCAGTTGACTCGGCAAGCTTCACCACCAAAAGTTTTGATGTTTCCTCTGCCGTATCAGTTTCCAATTTTCCCTTTATCAGTTGTTTGAACTGCGCCCGTTCCTCCAAGGTGAGTCCTGTCGTCTCAAAATGATTGTTGATAAGCAACACTTTTTCCTTTCCTATCCTCAACTGATAGGCGACGCTGAAATTGCCTACCGACTCATAAGGGATCCTTTCCCTCGAAATAATTGGGAATTTGCAGAAAAGAGCCAGCACATTTCCTCCATTGGGATGATGAATCGTATCACGATAGGCATAAATCGGGAAAAGAAGGGAATCCATTTGGTTATACACGTCTGCACTTCCGTTTGCCTCCTGCAAACATACGATATCTGCATCTTGAGTCTGGATATACTTGACGATAGGATTCACTCCATCCGGTCCATTCTCAGAATGAGCATAATTCCAGGTGTTGTAAGACAGGACTTTGATAGCACCTTCTGGTGGCGTCCCTGAGAAATTCAAAGGTGTATATTTCCTCACGGGCACATAACAAATCAAAAGGCCAACAAAAGGAATTAAAACAAAGCGATGCTTGAAAATCAACCAAAAGACCAAGAATCCCAAGTTGATCAACAGAAAGACAGGAAACAGCAAACCGATATTGGACAATGTAGGATGAGAGATGGGATCTAATCGGTCGGAATAGCCCACGAGCCACAGGATGACAAGAGTTGCAATGTTTGCACCTGCTATCATCCGCACAGTAAACTGTCTCAATTGTTTTAACATATTTGCCTTTTTCTTACTGATTTAAATCAACTATAATTTTAAAGAAGCATCTTCTACCCAACCAATTACAGACGGGTAGGCTAAAAGACATTTATTTTTGGCTTTGGTCAAAAAGCATTTGTTTCTCCTCTTTGGTCAAACTATCATATCCACTTTTACGTATTTTATCGAGGATACGATCTATTTCCTCCTGAGTAGCTTTCTTCTTGGCATTGTAATCCCAATCCTGTTGATGACTCTGATAAGAATTATTACGGGTATAGTTGAATTTCTGTCGATTGCGCTTTCCTCCCAAGATGTCACGGAGTTTTTCAAAGGCGTCCATGCCATTGCTGCTGCCATAGCCCATCGCTTGCTTACGCCAGTAACGAATCATGAAGAATCCAAAGACCATTCCACCCAAGTGAGCAACGTGAGCCACGCCATCGCCAGTAGTCGCAATGGCAGAGAACAATTCTATCGCCGCATAACCTATCACAAAATACTTCGCCTTGATAGGAACTGGCAAAGGGAAGATGAACATACGCTCCTCTGGAAACAACATGCCGAATGCCAGCAAGATACCATAGATGGCGCCAGAGGCTCCCACGGTAGTCCATTGGTTCAGCACCTCAGAACTGTTGCGTGCCACCAACCACATATCAGACACACCAAAGGAAGGCAACTGTTCCGAGGCTAACAGGTAGAACTGAACCACCTGTGCCAACTCCTGGAACAAACCAGCTCCCAAGCCGCAAGCGATGTAATAAAAAAGGAATTTCTTTGGTCCCCAGACACGCTCTACTACGCATCCAAACATCCAAAGGGCAAACATATTGAAGATAATATGCTCAAAACCTCCATGCATAAACATGTAGGTAATCAACTGATAAACGTGGAAGTTGGAAGCCATGAAAAAATGGAGTCCGAACACTTCGTTGAGGAAATACCCTCCAGAAGCATCCTTACCCATTACAAAGCATACCAAGAAGGCTACTACATTTATTATCAATAAGTTCTTTGTTACTATTGGAATATTACGCATAATCGTTATCTATTATTATTGTGAATTTTGCGGCAAAATTACGAAAAATATCCGTGAAAACACTATAAATTAGCCATAATACACTTAAAATTCAATAAATTCAGCAATTTTCTTCATTTTTTGTTGCATTTTCAAAAGGAATGTTCTATATTTGTAACGAAATTTGGCAAAGAAACAATTATATTAATCATTTAATAACGTAAAATTATGAACAAGACAGAATTGATCGAGAAGATTGCAGCTGGTGCTGGCATTAGCAAGGCTGACGCAAAGAAGGCTCTTGACGCTACTGTAGTAGCTCTCAAGGACGCACTCGTTGCAGGTGACAAGATTCAGTTGGTAGGTTTCGGTACCTTCAGCGTTAACGAGCGTCCTGCTCGTGAGGGCATCAACCCAGCAACTAAGGAGAAGATCCAGATTGCTGCCAAGAAGGTAGCTAAGTTTAAGGCTGGCGCAGAGCTCGCTGACGCTATCAACGCTTAATTGTAAAGATTCTTTCTCGAAAAAGAATAAAGGGCAACCCGCTTGGGTTGCCCTATTTTGTATCTATATGCCTTGCTTATAAAACTACAAGACCCATCTTTTCCGCCTATTATTTTGGCTGCTTGCCAATATAAGCCAAGATACCACCATCTACATAGAGGATATGACCATTCACAGCATTGGAAGCATCGGATGCCAAGAACACGGCAGGACCCATCAACTCCTCTGGATCCAACCAGCGACCAGCTGGGGTCTTTGCACAGATGAAGCTATCGAATGGATGACGGCTACCATCAGCCTGACGCTCACGCAAAGGTGCGGTCTGTGGGGTTGCGATATAACCAGGGCCTAAGCCATTGCACTGGATGTTGTACTCACCAAACTCAGAGCAGATGTTACGTGTCAACATCTTCAAGCCGCCCTTGGCTGCTGCGTATGCAGATACAGTCTCACGACCCAACTCACTCATCATAGAGCAGATGTTGATAATCTTGCCATGACCCTTCTTGATCATGCCAGGGAGCACAGCCTTAGAAACGATGAAAGGAGCATTGAGGTCGATGTCGATAACCTGCTTGAAATCCTCTACAGACATCTCTGTCATAGGGATACGCTTGATGATACCTGCATTGTTGACCAAGATGTCGATAACGCCGAGTTCCTTCTCGATGTCTGCTACCATCTTCTTTACCTGCTCCTCGTCGGTTACATCACAGATATAACCCTTGGCATCAATACCCTTTGCCTTATAATCAGCCAAAGCCTGATCCATGTGATGCTGGCTACGGCAGTTGAAAGCAATCTTAGCACCAGCCTTGGCGTAAGCCTCAGCGATAGCAAAACCGATACCGTAAGCGGCACCTGTCACGAGGGCAACCTTACCCTCCAATGAGAATAGTTTTGAAAAGTCCATAATTCGTATTTTGTTAATTATTTGATTAGTTCAAAGCATCTTTCGATGTATTGCTACATTTTTCTTTGATTTGTTTTCGGCAAAGATACAAAAAGATTTTGAATCTCACCTTATTTATGATACGAAAGATTTACTCTTTTTACTTATTTTCTCATTTTATGAACTTTTTTGTCGATAAAATTACTTTATTTCTCATTCTGCGAAGATTTTTACATCCAGTGTTTGTTCGATGATTTTTATTGTCTGCTGCAAGGAATCCGTAGTGAAATCTCCTGTCAAGCGCTTATCCATATCAGATGCGCCTAACTTTTTGCCGCCATTGCATTCCGACAATTGCCTCAAGACTTTCGACAATGGCGTATTATCAAAATGCAACTGATGGGTAGCCCATGCCACATCGTTGACATCATAGCCACCTATCATTTTCGGTTTCTTGCCGCCCGACGCAAGGCGAGCTTGCTTGCCTTTGACCAGCAACAAACCTTCTTGGGAATCTCGTGCCGAGAAGAAAACCTTGCCACTCGTCACCATGACTTCCACTTTCCCTTGTTTACGCTCATCTACCATAAACTGAGTTCCCAAGACTCTCACATGTCCCCTTTCGCCATTCACATCAAACGGATGCTGCTCATCGTGCTTTACCTGGAAATAGGCACAACCCTCCATCTCCACCTTTCTGCAGTTATCCTCTCGATAGGAAACAGAAGAATGAGGAGACAACGTTACATAGGTACCATCTGGCAAATGGCAAGCCATGACTTCCGAACCTGAAGCATAGGTAATGGTCTTAGGTTGCAAAAGCGTATAAGCCCCCACTGCCAACAATATCAACAAGGAAGCTGCCACAGCCATCCAGCGATAAGAAATCAAGCGACCTTTTTGCAACTTTGATCTCTTTTCTAATTCTACTGAGGTCTCTTGCCATACTCCCGCTTCCGAAGACAAAGCCTGCCCCGAAGAAGCCAATCGAGCCTTGACCTTTCGCAATGCCTTTTGGGTATCCAACTTTCCCGACTGAAAATATCGGAACACAAATTCTTGTTCTCTGTCGTTTTCTTCCATGATATATTCCCCCTTTTATGTTTAAAATTGTCCCGTAATAGATGCAAAGAGCGTACCGGAATGCTTATATTTGTCAATACCATTATAGCGCTTGCCCTTCGTATAATAGATATTATTGCGACAATACTCTATGTTATAGTTGCTCGCTATCCAACCCAAAGACAAGAAGACGTCTCCCGAACGTAAGGTCACGGAAGACTTCACACGCCAGAAGCACCACTTTCCCCCATGATTGCGAACAGTCCTTTCCGTCACGTTGTGATAAAGATTGTCTGGCATGGTAGTAGGGTGTCCTACCCCTTGGGCATCTTTCATCTCATAAAAAGTGACTTTATCATTGATGGGGAGAACTGACAAGCACAAGCCTGGGTTACAACGCAACATCAAGCCCCATGAATGACGCTTGTTCATCCACAAGGTGGGAGTACGGAAAGCCAAGCCTGGATTTACATTAATCGCAATAACTCTATCGGGGTCGTATTCCTCATAACCATTTGCGTCCTTTAGACTTTGCATCAAAGGCTTGCCCCCACGATTGTCATCCCATTCGAGTCCCAAGGCTACGCCGGCATACTTCAAGGGATAGTAAGCCGCAGAGATTTCCACCATATAATAATCTTCGTTGTCTGAACGCAATCCACCTGTTATCCCAGCCTCATACCGAAGCAGTTTGTCATCTATCTTCCGCTTCATGCGCTCTATCTGCTCCACACGCTGCTCAAAAGTAAGCGAGTCCTTTACAGAAGTTGTACTGTCGTTAAGAGGTTGATAACCTTTAGACACACCCTGTGCCATGCCTTGTAAAGCAAAGTTCAAGCACAAAGAAACAACCAAAATTATTTTTTTCATACGCCTTATTATCTTTTAGTTCTTTTTCCAATGTTTTTGGCATAGTACCTATTATCTATATCTCCCGACGGCTTAATCCGCACGGAATCTGCACTTACGCTATATCCTGCCACGACTCCAAAGCCACCCCTCACATTCGAATAGGTAGGAGTAACCTGCATAATGCCAGCCTCTGCCCAACTGTTACTTTGCGCACTGTTGATAGATGACAGATAGCGATAATACTCAGGGGTGAGCTTAGATAATTCCACGCTATACGTATAGCCAAACATTTTGTCCCAAACACTATAATAATAAAAGTCGCCACCACTATACATGGTACTGCCAAGGTTCAAGTGCAAAGTGTATTTCTTTCCGTTGAACAGATGGTCATCGAAAATATAGGCAAGACCGTAGTAGCGATAATCATCATCAAAGCCCAAGTCCTCATCTATTTTCGATGTCTTATTCAAGACGGGTTCTTTTTCCGTATCTATCGCTTGGGCATAGCTCACTTGGAACAAACTATCAAAGTTCCATATCATATCGGGAGTCTTTTCGTTTATAGACTCATAAGATTCCTGGTCATACACATGGATCGGTTCATTATAACGATAATGATGAGGATCTATACCTATGATGACGCCTTGCATATTTTTCTTTCTCACCTGTACACAGTAATAATCCTTTGAGCCTCCATCATCCGAAAAGGATGCCTGCATATAATCCAAGGCTGAACCGTCACTGAACTCCTTGTACGACAATTCATCAATCCCCACTTTTACTTGCTGAGGAATATAAGTTGCCGCAGATGCAGACTGAAAGCCTTCGGCACTCACCTCCACCATGATGTTGTCGCCTGCATGCTGCTTTCCTATGGCATAGTATTGTCCTACCATCTCTTGACAAACATCTTCAACATAAGAAAAAGAGCCAGAATAGCTGAATCTGCGAGCTTCTTCTATACTTGCTATCCGTTTTACAGGGCATTCAGCACCGTTCACCTTATATATAACATGTGCATCCACAGGTTGCCGACAGAGTTTTTCCCTGTCTCCCTTTGCTGTTGCAACAGGTACACTCTTGGTTACCACTATCATGGTAGTGTCGCCCACGGTAGGAAAGCAATACACGACCAACTTTGGAGAATCTTGCAACTTGCTGATGTCGAAATCATCCTTGCAAGACACCAACAAGAGGGAGACCAATAGAAAATATAATAACTTTTTCATCTTTTAAAACTTAATGGTATAACTGAATGATGGCAATATCGGGATAAACGCCTTGTTCTTTGCCTTGAACTGTTGCTTCTCCTCATCATAGTCTATTTTGACATACATGGAGTTCAAGTGGCAATAGGCATTGTAGATACTCAGGTTCCAGATGCGCTCATGTCCATGTTTGGTGACATGACGGAAGTCGAACCCCAAGTCGAGGCGATGATAAGCTGGCAAGGTCAAGTTGTTTGGGATGGCATATACATAGTCGTAGCTACCAGCCCACCCTGAATAGAGATGGCCACCAGCATCTGGCAACTGTGGCAACGAGGCCAATTGTGTTGGCACCGTGGCATGATTGCCCGTATGGTAATACCAAACGGCAAAGCAACTCACCTTCTTGTTGAAAGCATATCGCAAACTTAGGTTCAACTTATGGCGGTTGTCAAACTTGTCATAATACCAATCGGGATAGAAGTCCTCGTACTTTCGCTTGTTCCAAGACAAGGTATAGGAACCGCTCAACGTCAGATGGTTTGTGCGATAAGTGGCATCTGCCTCCAAGCCATAAAACAAGCCCTTGCCATCCATCACCAATTCATCCCATGTTTCGGCAGGAGGCTCTATTCCCACCCAACTGGTATATTGCATTAAATGGCGAGACAGTTTATAGTATCCTTCCAAGGATAATATCCAATGACGATTAGGCTGTGCATAGACACCTGCAGCCAACTGATAAGAGCGCATCGGCTTGAGTCGTTCGGTTGTTGGTACCCAATAATCTGTAGGCAAATCCAAGTAGCTATTGGAAATCTTATGCACATACTGTGTCATTTGCGTAAACGATGCTTTCAAAGAGACCTCTTGGCTCAACTGATACTTGAGTGCAAAACGAGGGTCAATATTGAAAAAGCTTTTGCTGCCTACATGAAATAATCCCATGTTAAAACCCACATTCATATTCCAACGAGGATTGAGGATAATCTCATCCTCCGCATACGCAGACAGTTCATAACTTTGATGATGGTTGCGCCCATTCACACTTGCCGTATCCACCTTGCCTGCAGTCTGCCCTACATAATTCAACTGCATATAAGTCTGCGGACGAAACTGGTGCATGGTGAAATCATGCCCAAAACGAATATGGTGAAAGGCATTGGGACGATAGTCAAACTCCGTACGATAACCCAAATCATCGATGGTGGAATGATAGCGATGCTCCAAATGATAGATTTGAGAATCTTTATTTGTCCCAGGATTCACATAACGTTCATCTTCCAAGGAATACAGTTTGGAGCGATTATGCGTATACACAGCCGTGAAGTTGGCAAAAAGCTTGGGAGAGAACAGATAGTTCCAGTTGAGAGCCACATTGAAGTTTCCCCAAGCCAACTTAGACTGGGTTTTATCATAATAGTAACTCTGTCCTTCCTGAAAGCCATCTATCTTGCTATCATCCATCACGTCCTTTACGTTCCAACTGTCATTGCCATGATAGATGCTAAGATAAATCTTGGAACGGTCGCTGAAGCAATGCGTTACCTTGGCATTCAAGTCCATAAAATAATAGCCAATGCTGATTTTATCATCCTTATCCGACAGCCAGTTGCTCAATGGGCGAGTCAGCAAATCTGCCCATGAACGTCGCAAACCGATATTGTAAGAGGTCTTTCCCTTGACGATAGGTCCCTCAAACCGCATACTGGCATCGAGCAATCCGATGCGATAGGCACCATGGAAGTGATTCATGTCGCCATCCGCCGTGCGCACATCCACCACGGAAGACAACCTGCCACCATATCTCGCCGGGAATCCACTCTTGTAGAAATCGATGTTCTTCACCACATCCGCATTAAAACTGGAAAACAAACCGATGGCATGATTGATTTGATAAAGCGGTGTACCATCTATCAAGAATAAGTTTTCATCCCCATTGCCACCATGCACGTAGAGACCACTCGCCAACTCCTGGCCCTCTGCCACACCGCTCACCCTTTGCAAAGTCTTGACCACATCGGGTGAAGACATCAGGGAAAACTCGGTCTTGATGTCATTTTGCGAAAAAGAACGTTTGCCTGTCTGAGTAGTAAGGAGAGGCGAGTTCAAGTCGCCATTCACTATGACCTCAGGCAGTTTTCCATCGGCATGAAGAGCCATATTGCAACGCATATCTTTCTCTATCTTCAGTTTCTCCACCTTGTCGGCATAGCCTACATACGAGAATCGGAGCTGATGCTCGCCCTCTGGCAAGGTAAGTGAGAAGAAGCCATACTCATTGGTGGTGGTTCCAATGCCATGGGTCAAGTCATAGACCGTAGCGTTAATCAGCGACTCGCCACTCTCGTCACGGACATATCCGCTGAGAGTGTGGCGACGCTGAACTTGCTGAACTTTGTGATTACTATTCGTGTGAGATGTTGATATTTGTTGCTTTTGTCTTCGCTTTAATATCACATAGTTAGCATTAATCGTATACTCAATCTCTGTCTTGTCAAACAGAGCCTTCAAAGCTTTCTTCACAGGCATCTTCTTGATGTCTTTGCCCATATATGGAACATCCACTTTCAAGGAAGAATCATATACAAAATTGATTTTCTTCGCTTGATGCAGCCATTCCATTTGCTGGCGGACAGTTGTAGTCCCTTCGTTGCCATTGGTTGTAGAAGACGTAGCTTCCACAGCCATGGCAACCTTTTCCAAGCCTTGCTCTCCCAGCAAGGTTGGAGTAATCGTTCTTGCTGACAAGGCTGAAACTTGCGCTGCAAGAATTGAAAGTGAAATGAGTGTTTGATTAACTTTCATATCTTCTCTTTTTTAATATCGTTTTTGTTTTATTTTGTCCTTTATTCATTCAAGTCTTTACAGCTATAACGCAAAGACCACGAAATACCCCCATGCCATCCTCAACTTTTTTTTGCAAAATGTTACAAATAAAACGCAAAAACAAAAGAAACGAAATTATAAGATAAAGAAGTAAGAGACGTAGTAAAGCTCATTCTTTCTACCTCTCAATATTTTGAGAGCCTTGGAAATCTGATGCTCCACTGTCTTCTCAGAAAGGTCCAACTCTTCTGCTATTTCCCGATAAGTCATACCATCTCGCTTGCTCATCAAGAAAATCTCACGGCAACGATCTGGCAATTGCTCTATCGCTGTCCACAGCTCCGCCTCACGAGAAGAACTGTCCACGGCTTGTTCATCGGAAACAACACCTTGTAAATCAGAAGGCGACACATCTTGCAAAACGGGATTCTTGCAACGCAACCTATCTATACAAGCATTACGAACTGACGCATATAAAAAGGACTTCAACTGTGTGGTAAGAGAACGAGATTCTGAGGATGGCTGGCACAAGGCATCATACTTGCCAGACTCCAGCAATCGCACAAAGCAGTCCTGCACTACATCCTCTGCCTCATCCACATCATGAAGATAATGAAGGGCATAAAGACATAATGGACGATAATACTGCTGAAAAGTCAAGTCTATCCCATTCACATTCGCCATAATTACACATTCTAAGCCATATCGTTAGCAAATCCGCGAAAACATACTTTTTACCCATCCATAGATAGCGTTATAAAACTTACTCATCCACAGATAGCTCCATAAAACAAAATAACCCTCCAAATCCGTTAAGACCTGAAGGGTTATTTGCGATATGTTGTCCCAGGCGGATTCGAACCACCACTGACAGAACCAAAAACTGTAGTGCTACCATTACACCATAGGACAATCAAACCGACTGCAAAGTTAGTGGATTTTTTCTCCACTACCAAATATTTTTAATACTTTTTGCATTTTAGAGGCAAAATTCCTTGTCAGAAAGCCATATTCTTGCCAAAAGCACCTATTTTTCACCTATTTATCAGAGGGTTTTCATCTACTAAAAGATTTACTTGACAGTAATCAAGAAGTAGTTCTTCTTACCCTTCTGTACCAAGAGATACTTACCATCGATAAGGTCGTCTGCTGTTACCACCTGGTCGAAAGCAGCGAGCTTCTCCTTGTTAAGAGATACGCCACCACCCTTGACGAGCTTGCGCATCTCGCTCTTGCTTGGGAAAATCTCCATGCCTTCCTGATTGAAGAGGTCGACAGCTGTACCACCGAGCAAGTTCTTGTCGAGTGTGTAATGAGGCACATTGGCGAACACATCGTTCAAGGTAGCCTCATCGAGCTGTGCGAGATTCTCCTTGGTAGCCTTACCGAAGAGGATGTTGCTGGCAGCGATAGCCATATCCAAGTCTTCCTTAGAATGAACCATCACGGTTACTTCCTCAGCCAAACGCTTCTGGAGTACACGGCGACCTGGATCCTGCTTGTGCTCCTCTACGAGGGCATCGATAGTCTCCTTATCGAGGTCGGTGAATATCTTGATGTACTTCTCTGCATCCTCATCGCTCACGTTAAGCCAGAACTGATAGAATGCGTATGGAGTGGTGCGGTTGCGATCCAACCAGATGTTGCCGCTCTCTGTCTTACCAAACTTCTTGCCGTCTGCCTTGGTAATCAATGGGCAAGTCAAGCAGAAGCACTCAGCATCATTACCCAATGTACGGTGAATCAACTCAGTACCTGTGGTCATATTACCCCACTGGTCATTTCCACCAAGCTGAAGGCGTACGCCATATTTCTGATATTGATAGAGGAAGTCATAGCCCTGAAGCAACTGATAAGTGAACTCAGTGAAAGACAAGCCGTCACGAGCCTCACCGTTCAAACGCTTCTGTACGCTATCCTTTGCCATCATATAGTTGACAGTGATGTGCTTACCTACCTCACGAGCAAAATCGAGGAAGGTAAAGTCCTTCATCCAGTCGTAGTTATTGACCATCTCAGCCTTGTTAGGCTCAGAGCCATCGAAGTCGAGGAACTTAGACACCTGCTTCTTGATAGCTTCCTGGTTATGATAGAGAGTCTCAGAGTCGAGAAGGTTACGCTCCTGGCTCTTGCCAGAAGGGTCGCCAATCATACCTGTAGCACCGCCGACAAGCAGATAAGGCTTATGACCACAACGCTGCAAGTGACGCAACATCATGATACCACAAAGGTGACCGATATGGAGTGAGTCTGCGGTAGGGTCGGTACCAAGATAAGCAGACACCATGTGGGTGTTGAGATATTCCTCTGTACCTGGCATCATCTGTGCCAGCATACCACGCCATTTCAATTCTTCAACAAAGTTTTTTGCCATCGAATGAGATTGTTTATATATTATATAATATGTGTAAGGGGCCCGAAACGATATCGGAAACTTACGGCACGGGGTCATAACCCGAACCACCCCATGGATTGCATCTTAATATTCGCCAAATAGCCAAAGCCAAGCCCTTGAAAGGTCCATGCTTGAGAATGGCTTGTCGTGCATATTCCGAGCATGTAGGTGTAAAGCGACAAGAAGGAGGTGTATAAGGGGTAATACACTTCTGATAAAACAGAATCGGAAGTACCAACAGCCAAGTCAATCCCTTCATGACCATCGTTCCCATCATCTTAATCCCTCTCATGCCTCCTTGCCAAATTCGTTTGTCAAGTTCTGAGCCACCACATCCATCAGTTTAGCCATTGCCTCCCCGACTTCCTCCGTGGTGTGCAACTTGGCATCCATCCAGATAAAAGCCATCAGCAACTTGCCCTTGGATTGATTCTCCAAGACTTCATCGAGCACAAGCCTATGCATTCGGAACCCCTCACGCAGTTGGCGCTTCACCAAGTTGCGCTTGACAGCACGTTTAAAATGACGCTTGGAGACACTAAAGAGCACCTCCAAAGCAGCATCCTCTTCATTCTTTCGCTCCACAACCTGATACACCACCTTGATAGGCCATTCCTTCTTTTTCAGAGAGCGGTCTAAAAAGAGATGGTCAATGAGCGTCTTGCTGCACAACCTCTCTTTCTTTGGCAATGTATGTTTCGTTGCTTCCAATATTAATTCTACTTATTATTTTTTTCCAAGTAATCCTTCAAGGCACCCGTCATAGAAGGGAACTTCTTTGATGGAGCCTCCAAGTCGAGACGAAGACCTTCATCAGCAACAGTCTTGGCTGTAGCAGGACCAAAAGCACCTACAGCAACATCACCTTGCTTGAAATCAGGGAAATTCTTCTTCAATGCTTTCACGCCTGTAGGGCTGAAGAAAATCATCATGTCATAATCGAAGCCCTTGATTTCCTCTTCAGAGAAGTCATTGCTTACCGTGCGATACATCACGCACTCAGTATGCTTCAAGTTCTTGCTGTCGAGTGCATCCTTGATATCGTCATTATGAACGCAGCTCAATGGAACAAGATATTTCTCTGTCTTATGACGAGCCATCTGACTCAACAAACCGTCGATTTTGCCAGTGTCACCAAAGAACACCTTGCGCTTGCGGTATTGTACGTACTTTTGGATATACAATGCGATTGTCTCAATCACACAGAAATACTTCATATCCTCAGGAATCGTAATACGCATCTCCTTTGCCAACTTGAAATAGTTGTCCACTGCGTGACGAGATGTAAATACTACCGCTGTGTAGTCGAGCAGATTAATCTTCTGCTGACGGAATTCCTTCGCTGTAAGTCCCTCTACCTTGAAGAAAGGGCGAAAAACACATTCCACACCATATTCCTTCTCTATGTCATAGTAAGGTGACTTCTCACTCGCTGGTTTCGGCTGCGAAACCAAAATCTTCTTTATCATTTTTGTCCTAAAAGTTTATTTTCAAATAATGACTAATCAATACCAATCCACCGCACAATGCAGCCAAAGGTACCACTTCGAGGGCACAAAAGTACAAAAAAATCTGCAAAAAAGCACCCTTTCTTTTGAAAAAGATAATAAAACTCTTATAAAAAGACAGTATTTTGACCAATCCTACTACTATTAGCGCATAAATCATAGCTGTCTGCAAGGATAAATCAAAGTACGTCATGAGCATAATCGCTGGGAACAGTACCACTCCTTCACACGACACCAAGAAGAGGTAAGCCTTCATCCATTGTTCATTTTTTTTCCTATTGAAGAAGATCCAATCCACCACGGAATACAGGAACGCCTTCAACAAGAAATAGCCCGCCACACAACCTGCGTAAATGCTGATTACCCAATATTGGTCTATCGTAAAGGTATCACTGATGGATGCCCTCGAATAGATGAAATATCCGATCGCTATCAGTAAACAGGTCTGCAAGGCAAAGAACAACTGGAACCTCAACTCGTTGGAGGTCTCGGTGATCACTGTCGTACCATAGTTCGGTTGCCTGAAGAAAGTCTTTGCCTGGCGAATGACAAACTGTCTCGACTTGGCAAAGGCGAGACATGCTATCAGGAAACAAAATATCAGCAACGTCGTGATGAAGTCATCTCCCGCCACCGTGTAAGGCACTGGGTCTCCCGCCACGCCCAATCTTCCACCCTTCAACTCCGGATGGAAAAGAGAGTCTTTAGAAAAGAATGATTCCCTGTAATATTGAGGTAAGCTGACATCGCGCAAGCTCTTGCCTGGCTGATGACCAGGAAGATGCAACGTATCGGGCATCTCGCTCCAATGTATCGGGCTCGGCTTGATATGAGCCTGAATGATGGAGTCTTGTTGTGCCGGCGTAGCGTTCTTGGGCAGCCACTTGAGTACTTCCCGTGGTGTCAGCTCGCCATTATGCTTCAAAGGCTCCCGAGCCACTTCTGCCTCAGGAGCTTCTACTGTTATCGAATCTGCTTGCTGCGTCATCATCTACATTTTGTCTTGGTCTCTATCCTTAAAGACCAAATTCCTTCTTTATACCTTCTACCTTATCCAATTTTTCCCAAGTAAACAACTCCACCTGCATGGTCTTTGTCTCATGGTAACGACTGGTGAAAGTCTTCTCCACAATTTCGTTCTTGCGACCCATGTGACCATAAGCGGCAGTCTCCAAATACATTGGTTGTCGAAGTTTCAACTGTCTTTCTATAGCCTTTGGACGAAGATCGAACATCTTGGCAATCTTCTTGGCAATCTCACCGTCAGTCATGTTGACATGGCTGCGACCATAGGTATTGACATAGATGCTCACTGGCTCTGCCACGCCGATGGCGTAACTAACCTGAACCAACATCTCGTCTGCCACACCAGCAGCCACCATGTTCTTGGCAATATAACGAGCGGCATAAGCTGCAGATCGGTCTACCTTACTACTATCCTTACCGGAGAATGCACCACCTCCATGGGCACCCTTTCCACCATAAGTATCTACGATAATCTTACGACCTGTAAGACCCGTATCTCCATGAGGACCACCGATAACGAACTTACCTGTAGGGTTGACAAAATACTTGATGTCGTCATTGAAGAGAGCCAACACCTTGTCACCCAACTGCGCCTTGACACGTGGAATCAAGATGTTGATGACATCCTCACGAATCTTGGCGAGCATTGCCTCGTCATCGTCATTGCCCTGTGCATCCTTGATGAAATCATCATGCTGGGTAGATACGACGATGGTATCAATGCGCTGTGGGATATTGTCGTCTGAATACTCAATGGTAACCTGGCTCTTTGAGTCTGGACGAAGATAAGTCATCACCTTACCTTCCTTGCGGATAGCGGCAAGCTCCTTCATGATGAGCTGCGCCAAGTCGAGAGACACAGGCATGTAGTTGTCGGTCTCGTTGGTTGCATAACCGAACATCATACCTTGGTCACCAGCACCCTGGTCCTCATCTTCCTCACGGCTCACGCCACGGTTGATGTCGTCGCTCTGCTCATGGATGGCGGTCAACACGCCACAAGAGTCGCCATCAAACTGATACTCTGACTTGGTATAACCGATATTCTTGATGGTCTTGCGGGCGATGGTCTGCAAATCCACATACTCAGAAGAGCGAACCTCGCCCATGATAACTACCTGACCCGTAGTACAGAAGGTTTCGATAGCGCAGTGAGCACGCTCATCGTAAGCCAAGAACTGGTCCAACAACGCATCTGATATTTGGTCTGACACCTTATCAGGATGTCCTTCAGAAACTGATTCTGATGAAAATAAATATGCCATATTTCCTTTCCTTCTTTTTTAATTTGATATATCATTTTATTTTTGCGGGTGCAAAGTTACGCATTTATTTTCAGATAATTATCATTATCAGATGAAAAAATCATTTTTCCTGCTCTTTGTACTTGATATTTCGTGGATGATGCTCCAAGATAGCCTTTCGCAAGTCGGAGTTTTCGAGATGCGTGTAGATTTCCGTCGTACCCAAATCCTCATGCCCCAACAAGACTTGTATCACTCGCAAGTCGGCTCCGCCCTTCAACAATGCCGTGGCGAAACTATGCCGAAGGGTATGGGGGGAAATGGTTTTCTTGATGCCTGCATCCTGCGCCGCATTCTTGATCATGATGAGAATCATCGTGCGAGTAAGATGGGCGCCTCTTCTATTGAGAAACACATAGTCTTCCTCGCCTTTCTTGATTTTCATGAGATTCCTATCCATATACCAATAGTGTATCTCCTGAAGGGCCTTTGGCGAGATGGGAACCAATCGTTCCTTCTTGCCTTTTCCTAACACACGGATATATTGGTCTTCCTCAAAGATGTCGCTCATCTTGAGGTTGACTAACTCCGTCACACGAAGTCCACAAGAGAACAACACCTCTATGATAGCCTTGTTGCGCTGTCCTTCCCATTTTGTCAAGTCGATGGCTGCCTCCAAGGCATCTACCTCTTCCACACTAAGATACTCTGGCAAGTGCTCCCCTATCCTTGGCGAAGGCAGCAGTTCCGTAGGGTCATCTTTCAAGTAATCATCCAAGACCAAGAAGCGATAAAAGGAACGCACGCCACTTAGGATGCGAGCTTGCGAGCGCACTCCCACACCCTTGTCGTGCAAACCAGCAGAAAATTCCTCCAAGTCTTCCAACTTCACGTCAACCACTGACATATCCCCCTTAGACTTCAAGAAATCCAAGAGATAACGCAGGTCATGCTGATAGGCCTCCAACGTGTTGGCGGAATAGTTACGCTCCAATTTCAGGTATCTCACGTAATCCTTGACAATATTCGTGCTATTTTTTTTGCTTGTTTCCATTTTTATTATTACCTTTGCAATCAAGAAAGTACATGATGGAATCCCATCATGTTTTCCGCAAAATTACAAAAAATAATTGATATACAAATAAAAATATCACGAATTATGAAGATACAAATCATCAATGGTCCTAATCTGAACCTCCTTGGGGTTCGTGAGCCAGGCATTTATGGCAGCAATTCTTTCGAGAGCTACTTGCCTCAGTTGAAAGCTAAGTACCCAGACGTAGAAATCGAGTATTACCAGAGCAACATCGAGGGAGAGCTCATCAACAAGTTGCAGGAGGTAGGCTTCTCCTACGATGGCGTCGTGCTCAACGCTGGTGCCTACACCCATACCAGCATCGCCTTGCAAGATTGTATCAGAAGCTTGAAATGCCCTGTGGTAGAGGTTCACATCTCCAATGTACACAAGCGTGAGGAGTTCCGCCACCATTCCTATATCTCTTGCGCATGCCTTGGGGTCATCTGTGGTTTCGGACTCGCATCTTACGACCTTGCCATCGCTGGCATCATCGCCCAGAAACAATAAGTTTCGCATTTATATTTTCAGAAGCAATGACTATGATATAAGCCATGACAGAAACAGAAAACATCGACAAATACATTTGCCAACACATAGAGCCAGAGGGCGACTATCTCTATCGCCTCTATCGCGCCACCAATATCCATACGATTCACGGTCGCATGGCGAGCGGTCATATCCAAGGCCGCCTGCTCAAGATATTAGTGCAAATGATACGCCCCAAGAACATTTTGGAGGTAGGAACCTTTAGTGGCTATAGTGCCATCTGCATGGCAGAGGGTCTGCAAGAAGGAGGCAAGCTCTATACTTTTGAGATCAATGATGAGATGGAAGATTTCACCCGTCCTTGGATTGAGGGCTCAAGTGTCGCCGACAAGATAGACTTCCGCATCGGTGATGCCAATGCGGAAGCCCCGAAGTTAGGCGTCATGTTCGACATGGCTTTTGTGGATGGTGACAAACGTACCTATTTGGAGACCTACGAAATGGTGTTGGGCATTCTAAACCCTGGCGGTTACATCCTTGCCGACAACACCTTATGGGATGGTCATGTCATCGACCCCGCTTACGACAAAGACCAGCAGACCAAGGGTATCCGCAAGTTCAATGATTTCATTGCGCAAGATCCAAGAGTAGAAGTCGTCATCCTCCCACTAAGGGATGGACTGACACTCATCAGAAAGAAATAACTGACTTGTTTTGCAGATGCAAATGACGCATTTACAATATGCAAATGACTTGTTTAGCATGTGCGAATGACTTGTTTACGCCTTGTAAATGACTTGATTACAAAATTGCCTTCGAGAGGGATTTTTTTGTCTCCAAGAGGCGACTTTTCGCCCCTTAGGAAGCAAAGTATTGCCCCTTAGAGACGAAATCATAACTCTAAGAGATAAGAGAAAAACGCCTAAGATAGATATGCAATTCTTTGGGAATAGCTATATTTATTAGTAAAATTTTAGTAAAACCACATTGCATTTTTGCCTTCACCCTTCACCTTTCTCTCGAAATGCCGATAAACAGAGGGGTTGCGAGGGTGAAGCCTCTCGCCCAAGCTTCACCTACCTTCACCCGATAAAGCTTGATGAAGGTAGGTGAAGCCATTTTTGCGCATCCGTTTGAATTTATTTTTTCTCTGTTATACGATGATATTCTTGAATACCTTCTGCTTCAGAACGACGCTTTACTTGTTTTCCCCCATTGAAATTCCACGTTATGGTGAAGTCAAATGAGGTTGGTTTTGTATCATTATGATAATAAGAGGCATAACCTTCTCCAATCGTCATTATTTTACGCCCTTTCGCCCCAATCGTAGAATCGAAAGCAAAGCGAAGTTTTTCCTTACATGCCGTCTTCCACAAAGACATAGCTACATTGCCAACAGGTCTCCAACTATAATTTTCGAAACTTGTCCCTGTTTCCCAATATGCATTTAACGAAGCGCCAAATGTTTCAGAAAAATCAAAGTTGTTATTGAACCAAAACTTTCCACAACATTTTCCTGTAATCGCTTGCTCTGTAGAAGAAAACCGAAGTTGTTGAATAGCTGTTTGTATTTTTGTCTTCCACCATTTGGTTAAATCACATGTATATTCAACCCTTGCACCCACTGCCTGATTATAATTTGCATTCATTGGTTTAGCCCACGTCACTTTGGGTTGTTCTTCATCTTTACCATGTGCAAAATATATATCATCTTCTATACGTGCAAACATGAAAGTGAAAGCAAGATGCCTATCATAAGAAAGACGAAGCATCATTTGATGCTCATTCGGTGTACGCAGAGATGTATTTCCTGTCGTATAATGGTTTGGCGTTGAATAATCACGATAAGCACTGATTACACTATATGGCATATTTTCCACACTTCGTTGGTACATAAGAGCCAACATTGTTCCTTTCTTAGGATTAGCAACCCACATAAGATTGGCTTGAGGACAAAGATAATTATCACTATAACTACTACTTTCACCATTGCAAATCACCTTCATATAATTATATTGCCATGTAAGCCCTACGGCATACATCACATTTTTTATAGCACCTGAATAATTTATATAGGCAGAAGGCGAATGCCCTTTCATGGTATTTTGTTGAGCCTCAGTTTCGTCCATCCCATGAATGTACTGATAATCCACGCCGAGCTTCAATTCACTTCCATTATTACCTTTTTTGATAAATCTCGGCTGAATACGATACATATTTGTATTCTTTTCGACATGACTGGACGATACATTTTCGTCATTAAAGGTTTGACTTTGTGTTTGATGCTGTTTATCGTTAAGATAATCCGCAGTAACTTCCAAATTAGAGCCCTTGTCATCAGTCAAAAGAATATATTTAGCTACTGATTGCTGTACAAACTTATGTTGAGGTCCAGACATGAAGATATTATCATTATATTGACGATTCTTCACATCATTATTACTGATATACTCGGACAAAGCAATAGTAGATTTATCATCCAGCTCATAACTTAAGTTTAGTCTATTGGCAAAACCATTAAACCAAGATCGAGTACGACTTTGGTATGAAACGACATCCCCATCATCATATTTATATTCGTTCCTTGCATCTTCTAATAGTTTCTGATGAGAATAAATCGCATAATAGTTCAAAGTCAATCGTCCGACACTTGCATCAAAAACGAAAGTTGGCGAATCATTTGTGTGCCCATACTTAGGCATTTCTGTTACAGTTTCTTGAAGATAACCCGAAAAGCCACCATCCATCACTCGTTTTGTCGTAATTCTAATAGTGCCCCCAGTTTCATTAGCCCCTTCTCCTACAGAAAGATAGCTTACTTCTATCTTTGCGATTCTTTTAGGTGTAAGGGCAGTAAGTTCGTCTTGGGATGTAATTTTCATCCCATTCACATATATTACTGGTTGTTTGCCTAAAAGAGAGATTTTTTTATTTTCCACAGACATACCAGGAAGAAAGGCAAACAAATCCTGTGCCGTATTGCAATTTTCCAAGCGAGAGCCTACCAATTGCAAGGCATATCCATTGGCATTATTCACAATACGATTAGCGACTATGGTAACTCCTTTTAAGGATTTATTGTCTTCTTCCAGAGTGATTGCACCTAAATCATTTCCGCAAATTGCTTTTGTTACAGTTTTGTATCCTAAAGAAGAAACCTTTAAAAGCAACTTGTTATTCGCAAGTTTTCTTTCAAACGCAAATGTTCCATCTTCCTTCGTAGTTGTTGCAGCCACAAAGGATGAATCCGTCTCTGCCAATAGGATAATCGCAGCATTAGGAATTGGTTGCCTGGAAGCATCCTCCACTTTGCCTGTTATGTCCTGAGAAAACATACCAAGAGAAATGTGTAATACGATTATTAACAAATATAGATGTTTCATAATAATTCATTTAGAGTTATGATATATACTTTCCGAAATTCGCTTTAAAGTGCATATAAATCTGTTGTTCTTTGTCTTCATCTGAAATTTCAACAGGACATAAAGCAGAAGATGATTCAATATGTGTTTGGGAACAAATAGTACATATCGGAAGCAAAGAGCAATCCATACATGCTTCTTTAAATCTATTTTCAGAAGTCCTAGTATTTTTCAACATCTCGATTTTACCTTCTGAAGATAGAAATGCAACTCGATGATTATGTTCAAAATCTCTTGCTGTACATTTAAATACATCTCCGTTATAATTAATTACAAAGGAATTGTCATAGTCTGCATAACAATAATTGCTTGCACAAATAGTATCACCCAAACCTCCATAAAAGCCTAAGGAATGAATATAATCTTCTACTTTTTTTGCTTGCCGCTGCAATTGATCTGTTGCAGGCTCTTGCCAAACCCGCTGCAAAGAAATTGTAATTAAAGTATTGTCTACATCAACCAATCCTTTAATATCATCTATTAATTGATAAAATGAACTAATGTTATCTAATGTATAATTACATCTAACATTTACTCTCATATGATTTTGAAGAACTCTTTTAACATTTGCCAACACTACGTCATAAGTACTAAGATGTCCCCATTTTTTTGTTTTATTATGTAAATCTCTATCACCATCAAAAGCTATTTGAAAAGAAGTTGGCACTTGCAAATTAGCAATTTGCGAGATAACTTCGGATTTTAACAAAGTTCCATTTGTAGTAAAGTGTAAAGAGATACGTTTTCTTGCCTCCTTGCAAATTCTTGTTATCTCTTGTGAAATTGGAATCGCTCTTTTATTTGCAGTGAGCATAGGTTCTCCACCAAAAAATGACAAATGCACTTCTTCAACATTGCCATTAATTCTTGATTGGACAAACTTATATATGGAAGTTATTATGTTTTCAGCCATATAACTTTTATTATTATGAAGTTCATAACAATACCAACATCTCAGGTTACAATCTAAAGTTGGATTAATTGTCAATCTAAATATTTTTTCAGAAGAAAGCTTTTCTTGAATATGATTTTTTACTATTTTCTCTTCATATAAGTCATCTGTTACAAATTTCCCATTAACTAAAGAGGCAAAAAGTGTTGGATGGATAGTTTTAAGACCATCTATCGAATGAATATGTTCCGCTATTATTTTCTCTAATTTAGGAACAACAAAAACTACCTTATTCCATGCATAATTATAAATAGCATATGTATTGCTACTTATCTTATAAAATCTATTATATTTACTCCAAATCATAGTTTTAATATAAATCCACACGGAAATCCCGCATGGATATTTTAACATTAAACATTTTAATGAGTTGGTCTTGGTGCTGGTGGAGGTGTTGATGGTTTATCACAAGCCTTACATGCACAGTTAGAGTTTACAAAGCCTGATTCTGAGCCACAGTTTCCATTGTATAAAGAAGTCTCAGAAACATCTCCTCCCTCCATAACAACAAAACCGCCCATGAGCTGACCACACTCTTGTTCGCTTAACAAATCTATATGAACATCTTCCATATAACAAAAATTAGTCGCCATCTTTTAGCTTCCGGCATTGCTTTCTCTTATATATCATTCTGACACTTTGTCGCAAACAATATTCATTTCTGTTGCAAAGATACAAAATAACATCGTAAATAATTACATTTATCACGAAAAAATCAGCCAAAGCTTTCTTTTTAACACTATTTGCACAAAATAAGAACAACAACATTTCTACATTTTGCAAAAGAAAGCACATGGCTTATCAAAAAAGGTGCATCATGATGATGCACCTTCAATCTATATTTATCTTATTTTCTATATTTTTTGCTCTATTTTAGTAATCTCTTGCTCAAATATCTCACAGGATACCAGACGGAGAGCCATCCGACCGCTATCACGGTGACAAAGATGATGAGAACATCCGTATAATGAACACTCACTGGATAGGCATCGACAATGAACGAGCCTTCCGCATCACCCAATTTCACAAAGCCATATTGCTGTTGCAATAGACAAAGCAACAAGCCGATGCCGATGCCGATGATAGCTCCAATGGCGGAAATCATTCTGCCCTCGAAGAGGAACACACGGGATATCTGCTTGTCACTCGCTCCCAAATTTCTCAACGTCACCACATCATCCTTCTTGTCGATGATCAACATGGAGAGAGAACCGATGATATTGAAACATGCCACCACAAGGATAAAGGTCAGGAAGAGATACGCTATCATCTTCTCTATCGACATAATCTTGAACGTATCCTCTTGTTGTTCAAACCTGTCCATCACCTTGTACTTGTCGCCCACAATCTGCTGCATCTCCTTTTTCACGGCATCCAAGTCGCTGCCTTCCTTCAACCTTATCTCAAGAGAAGAAAGCATGCCCTGCTGGCCAAATAGATTGCGAGCAAAAGATATGGAAGTCAAGATATAGTTCTTGTCATAGCGAGACTGCTTGACAGAGAACAAAACACCAGGACAATTGAGGGAATCCACCACAAAACCTTCCGCAGGGTTGGTCATGTCGAGCTGTCCCTCTTTCACCGGCGCATAGATTTTCAGGAAACCATCCCATTGAGCACCCATACCCAAGGTTTGAGCCAATCGGATACCCATGGTACCATATTCCAAATTGGCAGCATGCAAGGAGAATGAGCCATCGCCATAAAGGATGTCATTGATATGAGAAAGTTCCGTGAAGTTATCGTCCACGCCCTTGATCATCACCATCGCCTGCTTGTCATCATAGACTGCCAAGGCTTGGTCTTCCACGCTCTCCATAGCCACGTCGACCTGCGGCAACTGCTTTATCTTCGTCAAGACAGGGTCATCGCAAGGAGCCGTCTTTCCCATGGCTGGGACAATCTCCAACTGTGGGTCGAAACTGGTGAAAAGGGTTGCCACCAAGTCGTGGAATCCATTGAACACGCTCAAGACAATCACCAAAGCCATCGTAGCCACGGCGACACCTATCGCCGAGATACCACTGATGATATTGATGACATGCGTGCTCTTCTTTGAGAAAAGATACCTGCGAGCTACAAAAAAAGGAAAATTCATCTTATGTTACTTTTTCAACAATTCGTCGATGCGCTCCAAATAGTCCAAGCTGTCATCCAAGAAGAATCTCAACTCAGGAATGATGCGCAACTGGTTTCTCACCTTTTTGCCCAAGTCATAGCGAATGGTCTTCTCATTGGCAGAGATGTTCTTCAAAATCTCCTCACCTTTCTCGGATGGGAACACACTGAGATAAGCAGTACAGATGCTGAGGTCTGGACTGATTCTCACCTTTGTCACACTTACCATGACGCCATGCATCATACGGGTCTGTGACTGGAAAATAAGACTCAACTCCTTCTGGAGAAGTCTTGATATACGGTTTTGTCTTGTTTCTTGCATAATCTTACAAATTAAAATGAATAATTAAACATTAAACATTACTCACTAAACATCACTCAAGGTCCACGTGCTTGACATCCACCTTCTCATGGAGGAATATTTGCGCAGAGTCCTTGAATTTTTCCTCACTCTCAGTCGTCAAGTACTGGCATGTACCTCTCTGGGTTATCATGCGCTCCACGTCCTGATGGCGCTTCAGATAATCTTTCAAGCTATTTGCCACATACATGCCCTGCGGAACAACCCTCACACCGTCGGGCAAGTTCTTGACGATGCTGTTCATCAACAGCGGATAATGTGTACAACCCAAGATGATGGTATCAATCTCATTATCCTTGCGCATCAACTGATCGATGCGTTTCTTCACGAAATAATCTGCACCAGGGCTATCAGCTTCATTGGCTTCCACGATGGCAGCCCAAAGAGGACAAGCCACACCGCTCACCTTGACATCTGGCCACAGCTTGGCTATCTCCATGTCGTAGCTCTGGCTCTTGATGGTACCTTCGGTGGCAAGCAAGCCCACATGGTTGCTCTTGGTGATGGTACCGATAACCTCCGCCGTAGGACGGATGATGCCAAGCACACGACGAGATGGGTCCAATTCTGGTATATCACGCTGCTGTATGGAGCGCAAAGCCTTGGCGGAGGCAGTGTTGCAACCCAAGATGACAAGATGGCAACCCATAGAGAACAACTTCAGCACCGCCTGACGGGTGAACTTATAGACGACCTCAAACGAACGAGAGCCGTATGGGGCACGAGCATTGTCACCCAAGTACATATAATCATACTGGGGCAAGAGTTGGCGAAGACCATGCAGGATGGTCAAGCCACCATAACCTGAGTCAAAGATACCTATAGGACCGGGATTTTCTGGCAATATCATTTCAAGTTCTCCTTTATCAGTTCCGTGATGTCCTCTCCCATCGTAGCATCAACGTAAGGGAGCGCATCCTGATCAGTGTTCATGATGAAAGCATAGCCCTTAGCCTTGCCTATCTTCTGCAAGGCGGCCTTGATTTGTTTCTTCAATGGAGCATAAGCCTCATCCTCCGCTTGCTTGAGCAGGCGTTCCGACTCGGCCTTGAAAGCCATGTTCTTTGCCATCAACTCACGTAGTTCCGCCTGTCGCTTTTCCAAGATAGAAGGAGCGAAACTGCGCTGACCATCCAAGAACTCCTCGTACTTGCTGTTGAACTCGTCCTCGGAGCGCTTGGTCTCTGCGTCGTATTTCAAGCGGAGATCGTCCATATTATGCTTGGCTATCGCATAACCAGGCATGGTATGAAAGACCGCATCGAAACTGAAATAGCCGAAACGCAAAGCTGTCGGGGTCTCAGTTTTCACAGACTGAGCAACAGGAGTTGCTTGCTGAGCAAGAGATGCCATTGGCATCAATGCCAAAGCCAAATGTAGGATTGTCTTTTTCATCATGAGAAAAATTACGATTAGAAAAACAAGGGCAAGCACTTGTGCCTGCCCTCTATGTTCGTATAACGAGTGGAATTACTTAATCTTAGCCTGTACTTCCTTGGTTACATCTACTACGTTAGAACCTGCGTATACAGCGGCACCATCCTCGAAGATGTAAGTGTAGTTACCAGCCTTGCCAACAACATCGATGGCAGCCTTTACCTTGGCAACGATAGGTTGCATCAACTCACTGCTCTTCTTCTGCAACTCCTGCTGACCATCCTGGTAAGCCTGCTGAATCTTCTGCTGCAAAGTCTGCAACTCAGTCTCCTTCTGCTGCTTAGCAGTAGCGTTCATAGTGCTCTGACCCTTCTGGTACTCGTCAGCCTTGCGGTTGAACTCTTCTTGCATAGACTTCAAATCATTTTCCTTTTGAGTCTGAAGAGCAGACAAATCACCATTTGCTTTTTTTACGTCTGGCAAAGACTCCATGATGGTCTGGGTATTTACCTTACCAAACTTCTGTGCCATCATTGTCATTGGTGCGCAAAGCATCAACATTAAAATAAGCTTTTTCATTTTCTATTCTTTTAAATTATTAATTTCTAAATAGGTTTTTGTCTGGATGCAAGCACCCAAATATCTATTATTTTATAACTCTCGGCTGCAAATATACAATTAATTATTGGAATAACCTAATTTTTGGAGCACTTCATTGCTAATATCTATCTTTGGGGAGCCAAAAATGATGCCAGCATTGCTTGCACGGTCGATGACAAGCGAATATCCACGCAGTTCTGATATCTCCTTCACCGCATTGTAGATTTCCTCCTGGATAGGTGTCATCAATGCCTCACGCTTCTTGTAAAGTTCACCTTCTGGACCGAAGTACTTCTTCTTCAAGTCGCTGGCTTCCTTCTCCTTCTGCATGATCTCATCTTGCTTTGCCTTCTTCTGCTCCTGGGAGAGGAACACCACCTCGTTCTGGTAGTTCTTGTACATAGTACTTGCCTGGATGTTGAGAGCCTCCACCTCGGCTTGCCATTTCTTGCTCACCTGGTTCAACTGCTCATTGGCACGCTCATAAGCTGGCACGTTCTTCAAGATGTACTCCATGTCAACCAATGCATATTTCTGCGCATTTGCTGTGATGGCTGCTACAGCCATCATCAGCATCAATATCATTTTCTTCATAAGAATTCCTCCAATTATATCAATTCTTATTTATTATTTATCATTTGTCTTAGAACTCCTGACCCAAGATGAAGTGGAACTGACTTCCACCCTTCTTGTACTGGCTTCCGTTCCAAACCTTGTCGAAACCATATGCCCAGTCGATACCCATCAAACCAACCATTGGCAAGAAGATACGTACACCGACACCGGCACTACGCTTCATGCTGAATGGGTTGAAGTTCTTGGTGTCATACCAAGCATTACCTGCCTCTACGAAAGTCAAACCATAAATGGTGGTATTGCCCAAGAGGAATGGATAGCGGAGTTCCAAGGAGAAGCGGTCGTATGCATAAGCATAGTAACCTGTCGTTCTGCCGTAGGATACGGAACCATTCTCATAACCACGGAGTCCGATGGTCTCCTCTCCATAATATGATGAGTATCCACTCATACCGTCACCACCGACATAATAGGTCTCAAATGGACTCTTGTTGTACTTGTTGTAAGAACCGAGCAAACCAAGTTCGATACGGGTCATCAACACGAAGCACTTCTGACCACCTGTCAATGCGGTATAGGTTCTTGCCTTGAACTTCCACTTGTGGTACTCTATCCAGCGATACTTCTCCTGTTGCTCCTGTGCGAAGGTTGGAGAGTTGCGGTCGGTTGCCAAATGCTCGTAGTCCTTGTGGTTGAACGCACTCCAAGGTGGAGTCAAGTTGACAGACGCCTCTACCTCTGAACCTGTACGAGGGAAGAGTTGGTTATCGGTTGATGTACGGTTCAATGCGATGGTCAAGTTCAAGTTGTTCGCATTACCATTGGTCATCAACATATAACTCCAGTTCTTCATCATGTAGCGCTGGTAAGCCAACTGAATTGACAATGTGAAGTAGTCGTCTGGCCAACGGAGGCGCTTACCCCAACCGAGACTTACACCGACCATCTGGATATACTTATCTGGATCATAGTAGCTCTCAAAGTTGTTATAGTAGCTTGAGCCATAACCAGACATATAACTCATGTAGTTGTTCATGTAAGCACTGTTATAGTAGTTGCTTGACACGTCGGTAGACTTACTATAGTAAGCACCCACGCTGAACTGAACTGGTCGCTTGCCACCAAACCAGTTGGTAGAGTAGCTCACGTTATATGACTGATAGTATGTACCATTGGTCTGGGCGCCGATGCTGAGCACCTCACCATCACCAATAGGCATGATACCACGATGTTCCTTGTTCTTGTTGAAGAGGTTCGCCATAGAGAAGTTGTTCAACTTCAAGCCGATACGACCGATGACACCCGTCTGTCCCCAACCGAGGGAGAACTCAATCTGGTCGTTGCTCTTCTGCTCCAAGTTCCAGTTGATGTCCACGGTACCATCCTCACCATTAGGCAAGACCTTTGGCTCCACCTTCTCTGGGTCGAAGTGTCCCATGGAAGCCAACTCACGTGCAGAACGCATCAAGGCATCCTTGGAGAAGAGGTCACCTGGCTTGGTACGAAGCTCACGGCGCACTACGTTCTCGTAAAGACGAGTGTTACCATTGATACGTACATGGCTCAAGTAAGCCTGAGGACCCTCGGTCACACGCATCTCCAAGTCGATGGAGTCGCCATCGATGTTGATTTCGGTAGGCTCGATTCTTGAGAACACGTAACCATTGTTGTAATACAAGTTGGAAACAGCATCCTCATCCTCATTCAAGCGCTTGTTCAAGAGTTTCTGGTTGTACACATCCCCCTTCTTCATGCCAAGCAAGTTGTTCAGGTAGTCTGTCTGGTATACAGTGTTACCAGCCCAAGTGACATTGCGAACATGATATTGCTTGCCCTCGTTCACTTTCACGTATACGTCCACATGCTTCTCGTCGAAGTTAGTGACGCTATCAGAAAGGATTTCTGCATCACGATAACCATACTCATTGTACTTATCGATCAACTTCTGCTTATCTTCCTTCCAACGCTCAGGTGTAAACTTCTTAGACTTGAAGAAAGTAGCGAACTTGCCAGCCTCGTGTGTCTTTGCGAAAGCACCCTTGGAGAAGAAACCACCCTTGATTTTACGATCAGAAAGTTTCTCATTGCCGTCGATGACAATCTGATGCACCTTGATTTTCTCCTTCTTGTCTACGATGACATCCAAGATGACCTGGTTCTTGTTGGCTACATCATCACGCTGGTTGATTTGGATATCAGCATTCTTGAAGCCCTTGTCGTCGAAGTATTTCTTGGCGAGAATCTTGGCACGGTCGAGCATGTTAGGAGTCACCTGCGTACCCTTCACCATACCGAGTTTCTGCTCCATGTCTTCACGCTCACTCTTCTTCAAACCGATGTAGTTGATGTTGGAGATACGAGGGCGCACAGACAAGTAGATGTGCAGATAGATTTTTTCACCCACGATAGAGTCGGCGGCGATGGCAACCTTGGAGAACAATCCATGCTTCCAATAACGCTTCACGGCAGTGGTGATGTCGTCGCCTGGTACATCAATAGCCTCTCCGACAGCCAAGCCTGAGATACCCGAAAGCACATAATCTTCATATCCTTCCACTCCCGACACATTGATACCACCAATGACCAAGGTTCGTGGATTTCCTGCATACGAGATGTCAGGGTTTACAATCTTGTCTTGCGCCTGCACCTGTAAACTTGCCATTACTCCGAACAGCAGGATGAAAATCTTTCTTATCTTATTCATTTATATCTTTAATGTATATATATGTTCTAATTTCTTCTTTCTCTTCCTGAGAATCCTACGTCCGTCATGGGACGTGAGGATGCATTTACTTGTTCTCCTCCACTTGAGCCTCCGTCTTACCAAAGCGACGCTGACGCTGCTGATAGCTGAGGATGGCCTTTCGGAGATCTTCCTCCATGAAGTCAGGCCAATAAGTGTCACAGAAGTACAATTCCGAGTAAGCGATCTGCCACAACAAGTAGTTACTGATGCGAAGCTCACCGCCCGTACGTATCAAGAGGTCTGGGTCTGGCATGAAGGAGGTTTCGAGATGGCGCTCGAAGTTTTCCTCGGTCAGTTGTTTTTCGATGTCCTCGAAGTTCTTGACAGGGACACTTCCATCACTCAAAGCCTCAGCCACCGTCTTCTTCATGGCCTCGATGATTTCCCAGCGAGAAGAATAGCTCAACGCCACCACCATGGTCATGGCATCGTTCTTGGCGGTATGCTCCATGGTCTCATTGAGTTTCTCTTGCACAGGCTTTGGCAATCTGCCGATATCACCGATGACACGGAAGCGCACGTTGTTCTTCATGAAAATCTCGTCTTCCAAGGAAGAGAGCACCAATCCCATCAAGGCTGCCACCTCGTCAGCAGGACGGTTCCAGTTTTCTGTGGAGAAAGTATAGAGCGTAAGGTATTTCACGCCCAATCGGGTGCATTCCGAGGTGATGCGCCTCACGGTTTCCACTCCAGCCTGATGACCGTAGCTTCTTTCCTTTCCTCGTTCCGTAGCCCAACGGCCATTACCATCCATGATGATGGCGATGTGCTCAGGGATTCGGTTCATATCTAATTCCATTGCCATTATAATTCTTTATTACATGTTCTACATTTTGCCTTGAAACTATAGGTGAGCGACACTTGCAGCATCGAGTAGCAATCCGTGTTCTTGAAGGCTCCGCTACTCTTCACTTGGTAAGGGTCTTTCACGCCATCGAGCTCATCGCTCAACGAGAAATGGATTCCCCAATCCACACCCAAGTTCAATCGTTCTGTCATCTTATATTTCACGCCTATGCCTATCGGCACATTGGCGGTAAAGACACTCTTGCTTCCTCCTGAGACCGAGGTGGCTCCCAAGCCACCATATATATAAGGTGTCAGTCGCTTGGCTCCTCGATAGTCCCGACCCGTTCCGTATGGCCAGAAGTTGTACTCGAAGACCAAGCTCACGTCTACCAATGAGTTGTTAAACTCATAGGGTTGGCTCTCGTAATCTGGATAATAGGTTTTGACATCCTTAGAAGAGCCCTTCAACTTACCATAGGTGGCACTGAGGCGCAACGTCTTGTAAGGATCGAAGTTGTATCTTCCAATGACAGCCCCCATCGGCTGCATATTGCCGAAGACATTGCCATTGAAGTCACCCTCATAGCTCACCATGCCGAGTCCGGCACCGATTTCCATCCGATACTGGGGGTCGTCCTGTGCTTTTAGCTGACCGATGATAGCCAAGCATCCTATGATTGTGAGAAACAACTTGCGCATCTGCTTACACCTTATTATATATATAGACTTACAGAAAGAGAAATAGTTTATTCCTTTCTCCAACCGTCTCTGTTATATCTTCCCTTCCAAACATGACCATTGTTGATAACCCAATAGAAGTTGTTGTTATCACGTGCGAAGGTCATTGGCTTCTCAAGCGTGTATCCTGTTGGGGCAACAACAGTAGTATCCACCTTCCATGCCAAGCCATTATGGCTCTTATACCACTTGCAGCCTGTGGTTCCATCAGGGAACTTACCTGCACCGAAAGCCACGTAGCCACTGTCATTGGCTGCCACCTGCAGACATTCGAGAGAAGGCAACTTAGCCTTTTGGTTGGCTACATACTCTACATAGTTCCACTGTCCGTCAAATGCCGCATAATCCAAAGTGCGAGTCCATAAGGTCGCAATAGTATCCTTCTCGGAGGCATTACGACAGCCGATGAGCAAGAGGTTCTCAGCATCCTTAGTAGAACGGACGCTACGAGTTATCATGCTCAAGTTCTGGGTAGGCAAGAAGGCAGCATCTGTGTCAAGAGACTCAGCTTCCCAAGAAACGCCCTTATCCTTAGAAACAGCAATGCCCATTGCAGTATAAGCAAAAAGATACTTGCTGCTTGCGCCTATCAACTGGTTTAACGATGTACCAATCTGCTGGTTTATAGATGCATCTGTAGCCACCTCTTGCCAGTCCTCACCATTTGTAGACTTCAATACAACGCCATTGTTAAGGATATAGAGTTCGCCATCAAATGCGATTGCACTCTTATAGGCATCATTCTCTAATGCGACATTAGAAGAAAGTGGTTTCCATGTTCCACCATCGCTGGAATTAGTCTCATAAATCTTGCACTCGCCATTAGCAGTTCTACCAAACACATAGATATACTCACCATTGGATACAGCCTTTAAATCTGCGAGATTAGCCAAGTTAGCATTTTGCTCCTTTGTCAAGGAGTGCCAAACAAAAGCATTTTGTTCCTCCTGATGTACATTCACCGTGATGGTATAGGTAGCATAAGCGGTCAAGTCATTGTTGTAGACTCTCACCTGGCGAGGCTTTGAGAAATCAATGGAGTCAGAGCTTGAGTAATAAATCAAGGAATCAGGCTTGTTGATGTCTTGCAAAACAATAGGACTGCTCTGCTTGGAGCTGATTGTAGCCAATACGGCACTTGTCTTTGTCCCTACGGGCAAAGAATCTTCATTGTAAATCTTGCGGCTTGCTTGATCAATTAGAAATTTATAGTTAGATCCAGTCACCTCAGCAGTATAGGTAGTATCCTTACCTGTTTTGGAACTTACTCCCGCATAGGTTCTTGTCAACGTACCAAGCGAGAAAGCCGTGATAGCTGTATCATGCGTATATTCTATTGTAACATCATCATCGCTGCTTAAGCATGAAGACAGCGACAGACCTGCTGTGAGCAGCAGGATGAAAGCAAAAAACTTCCTTTTCATTCTTCTATATTATTATTTTTAGCTGCAAATTTACTGAGAATTCTTCAAATACCGCCCATTTTTGTCTCATTATTATGTAAATTATTGATTTTAGAGGCGTTTTTTAAGTTTTTTAGTGATTATTTCGGCACGAATTACGGTTTATTGCTTTTCTAAAGTATATTTATAAACAAAGACAATCTAAAAATTCCCATCTTAGTCTATGTGAGATTGAAACGATGATTTATAAATAAAAAACTACGATTTAAGCATCATAAAACAATGCTCAAGCAAAAAGAAATCGACCTGTATGATTACATACGGGAAAACACAAACCATGCCACATCTTGATGGAATTATTACGGAAAAAAACGTTTTCACAGGTGACCCAGTAGCGTGGACGCATATATATTTTTTTAAAGAAAAAAGTAGCAAAGTATCACAATTTGTAGACTTAACACAACATAACATACTGTGTATCAACAAGAAATGAAGTGTGATACTTTCTTCAATCCTCGCCTATATGTATCATCAAAAGACTCACGATTTGTAAGCGCCTCCGCATTTATACCTTGCCAGCATTCCCAAAAGTTTGTACCTT
>SAMEA104315437__coassemble_106_pt1 | contig 156492 bp, 122 predicted proteins | sample SAMEA104315437__metabat2_high_PE_043 | metagenome-assembled genome bin SAMEA104315437 (sample SAMEA104315437) | gut metagenome | biome: Monkey gut; feature: monkey-associated habitat; material: faeces | place: China | collected 2013 | reverse complement strand
CCTGCCATTCTTCTGCCTTCAGTACAGACGCTACTTCTTAATGGATGTTTCATATTGTTTTTATATTCTTTATTACAATTTCAAAAACAAGATTATTTATCCTCAAAACAGATTCTTTTTAACCTTGTTTCCCTAATTGAGTGCAAAGATACAGAGAATTTATGTAATAACCAACAAATTTCACATAAACTTTCACATAAACATTAATTTTGTAAGAGAAACATATGTTTTTCTTTCGATTTATAAGCAAATCTACACATTTCACTTAAAATTGTGCAGAGAAACAAGAAAAAGAAAACGAAAGAGAAAGATTTTGTCTATAATTAATATGAGGAGAGAGAGAAGAAAAAAAATATAGATACAAAAACTCCCCAAGACCAAAGTCTTGAGGAGTTATATCTATTAGAAAATAACTTCTAATCTATTTGCTTCACGCTTTCTATTATTCAGCAGCACTGTTGTCGTTGAAAGTAGAAACACGGTTGAACTCAACCTGCTTGAAGAGTTTGTCTGTTGCACCCATACCCTTAGTTGTCAAGCGATCAGCAGCAATCTTGTACTTATTAACCAAGATATTCTTTACTGCCTCAGCACGATTCTCAGAAAGTTTCTGGTTGATTTCCTTAGAACCCTCTGGAGAAGCATAGCCCTTGATTTCAACATTAGCCTCTGGGTGATTCTTCATATACTGAGCAATCAACTCGATATTAGGCATCTGGCTCTTCTCTACAACAGACTTACCCTGCTGGAACAATACAGTAGGTTGCAAGTTTGTAGCTGTAGCTGGCTTAACATACTTAGGCTTCTTGTTGCACTCGTCAAGAGCGTTCTGAAGATCCTTAATCTGCTTGTCCTTAGCAGCGAGCTGAGAATCCTTATCGTTCAAGTCGTTGCGGAGGTTGTTGATCTGGCTGTTCAAGCCATCGATCTCAGCTTGATCACGGAGCTGTGCAATAGTGAAGTTGTGAGTACCATTAGAGTTCTTGAACTTGTAGATGAAACCTGCGTTCAACTGAACGCCAGACTTATTGATGTTGTAAGCAACACCCTCATAACCATTACCGTTCAAAGCCCATGTGATAGATGGCTCTACGTAGAACTGCCAAGCCTTCTTAGAACCGAGATTGAATGTGAAGTCGATACCAGCCTTAGAAGTCAAAGCATTCCAATTATAGTCAGAACCAAATGAATGAGCCCAACCGAAACCATATACAGGGATTACCTCGAATGTACGTGGCTCACCTTTGTAACCACCAAACCAATTGCTCAAGTTTACAGTACCAATCAAGCTTGTGTTCATATAACGAGCAAAAGTCTTTGACTGATATGCATTGTGATCGTTGAAATAAACATTGCTCTCAGCAGCCAAACCGAATACTGGTGTAAACCAACGGCCGATACGAAGACCTGCATTAGAGTTGAGGTTCTTCATCCATGCATGATCTGTTGTCTTTGTCATTACACCGCCATTGATGCCGATGTAAAAATTGTCAAACGTCTTACTCTCTTTTACTGTCTGAGCTGAAGCTGAAACAGCCAAAGCTGCTGCAGCCAACATCATTGTTAACTTTTTCATTTCTCTCTAATTATTAATTAATTTACATTTTGCGCACATAGTACGCTTTTAAAATCGGGTGCAAAATAATAAAAAAAAACTTTATCTGCCAAATATTTTTCTGACTTTTTTAAAAAAATCACTAATAATAATGCAAAATCAACCTATTTTATACAATTATAGTATAAAAATAGGTTGATTATACTGAAAAAGAGATAAGAAATCCGAATATCAAGAAAAGGGTTTACCGTGAGAAAATCGTTTCTGGATATTTATTTTACATCCCATTACAACTCAAACACCTCGGCTTTTCTTGGACCCACAGTTACTTTTTTATTGCCAAGCCCATCAAGCTGAAGACTAAGAGTCCTTGGCAAAGCGTTTACCACCTTCAACCAAGTTTTTCCAGTGTTGGAATTCTTGACAATGCTCACACCGACATATCGTCTCAATACTTCTGGCATGTCGAGTTGAGAATCCACATAGATGTCTCCTCCATATACAGAGAACATCTTTTGCATTTTATAGCTCTCTGTCTCGCGTACCTTATTATTATTAAAGTATATCATGTCTGGATTCCAATTGCTATAGCCATCCTTACAGAGTAACGGTGCATAAGAAGCCATTTCAACGACATCGCCATTACGTTCGACATTACAGAGATGAATACCTTCTGCCAACGCATTGTCTGTGGCATCCTTGCCTCTGGAAGCATACTCTCCTAAATAAACCTTTGGCATGGAACGATCATAATTGTCATAATAATCCTGATGATTGACAAACCAGCCTGGACTTTCATAATAATGCTCATCCACTGCATCAATAAACTGATGGTTCTCCTTGGCGATTTTCCATCCTTCCACATAGTCGGATGAAGGCCAATGAAAAGGACCTACCGTTCCAACCACCTCCATCTGAGGATATTTTTCCTTGACTGCCTTGCAAATCATAAGGTATCTCTCCTCAAAGACTGTTGAAATCAAGTCCTCATTTCCGATTCCAATCATCTTCAAATTGAATGGTGCCAGGTGTCCCGCATCAGCACGCATCTTTGCCCACTTGGAAGTAGCAGGATCACCATTCGCCCACTCTACGAGATCAAGAACATCCTGCACATACGCTGGCATCTGCTCCATCGGGATACCACCTTGCTGACCAGCCACACCATTCTTGTCTGGCACAGAATTCTGACAAGGCACTCCAGCTGCAAGCACTGGCAATGGCTCCGCACCCATATCCTCGCACCACTGGAAATACTCATAGAAGCCCAAGCCACGAGTCTGGTGATAATTCCAAATATTATAGGCAGGCTTGCGATCCTTCACAGGGCCTACACTTTCCTTCCAATGATAAATGTTGTCAAGACCTTGTCCATGCAACATACATCCGCCAGGGAAGCGCACGAACTTAGGCTGTAACTCAGCTATCGCCTCAGCCAAATCCTTGCGAAGCCCATGACCCTTGTAGGTATCCTGTGGCTTCAGACTGACCAAGTCAACCGCCACCTTGCTTTCTCCCTTAGGAATGATGGCAAAACGAACACCATCTGTCAAACTGCCCTCATATTTATCAGTAACAGCCAACTGCGCCTTATATTCCATCCATTCCGTACCAGCTACTTTCAACTTTGCCTGGGATATCACTTGACTGTCCTTATCCACGAGTGCAACGACAAGTTGTTTAGATTTTCCATCCAAGTTGCGCGCATAAAGACTCACATTATATAAATAAGGTATATGTTTATCCGTCTTACCTTTCACAGCCTCACCACGCTGCAAGGAAATGCCTTCCCATCCTATATTATAAATAGGTGTAGCACCAATGATGGCATAATGAGGATTATTCTTGCTCACGCCGTTTTCGATGGAGATAGCCGAGGCATCCACACCTTGCCAAGCAGTCGTAGCATTCCAATCTCTCTTGCGATTCTCCTTATTGTATTCGAAGTCACCATTCTGAAGCATCTCGGAATAGAGACCTCCATCAGCAGCACGACTGATGTCCTCAAAGAAGATACCAATCAACTTATCTGAGATACGCTTTGTCTTTGCGTCATTTATTTTGAGAGAAGCCTTGATGTCTCCTTGTGGTAACTGATAGCTATCATCTCGTCCCTCAGCCAACGCCTTATGATTCTCAAATTCAACCAGTGCATATAAGTCCTTGTCATCCTTTGGCATCGGACGATTGTTCTCACGATTTTCTTCATCCAAAGCCTTGAACCAATCACGAATGAAGTTAAGATGCACCAATGGCACCTCAAACTCGTCACCTTGTTGCATTTTTCCATTGACCATGGCAGAATCCTTCTCCCACAGGATTTCATCAGCTGTCGCTTCCAAAGAGTCCTCCTTAAAAGTACGGAAATCCTCAGAAGCCTGCACATAACGCTTTCCCTGAGCTGTCTTCAGATAGATGTCAAAGGTACCATCCTCCATCTGATAGGCAACGGGATGACTTATTTTTTTCTCTCCCACAATAGGATAATCCTGTGGACGCCAGTTGATCAAGTCCTCGGAATAAGCAACAGCAAACTGAGGCGACTTATCGTTCACCCCCCAAAGGGCACGCCATGTGCCATCCTTTGCCTGTACGACACAAGGATGATACATTTTCTTATCAGAGCCCCAAGGGCCAAAGTCCGACCCACAAAGCTGTCCCACATCTACCCATTTGTCATCATCCGTAAGATAAGCCAAATGCAATCCTTGGTTGGGAGCTGGAGAATAGAGGAATATCTGGCAAGTGGTATCCTTTCCTGCGATAGAATATGCGGGAGTGCCCTTGGTAACTTTCGATTCAGATTCCGACACAGCGAATCTTGCGGCTGAAGGCAGCGAGATAGCCTGTCCCATAGCCACCAATGCGGCTGAAATGAAAAGATGTTTTGATTTCATTTGATTGCTTTTTAAGATTGTTGATGTTATTATTACGATTCAGATTACAGTAACACATATGTCACTTGAAAAAAAAGGACTGAGTGCAATCACTGCGCCCAGCCCCCAACTAAATTAGAGAGTTATAAAAAATCAAGTATTTGTAATGCTTACTTTTATACTTGTTATATCATTTATTGATAATACTCTTTTTTACCAGCGGCGAGCGTATTCTTCATCAACGAGCAGATTGTCATCGGTCCTACTCCACCTGGGACTGGAGTGATGAAAGAACATTTCTCCGCCACTTCGTCAAACTTGACATCACCATTGAGACGGAATCCACTCTTTCGAGTTGCATCAGGAACACGCGTCGTCCCCACGTCAATGACGACCGCTCCTGGTTTTACCATATCGGCAGTTACGAAGTTCGGTTTACCGATAGCTGCAATGATGATGTCAGCCTCACGGCATTCCTGTTTCAAGTTCTTGGAGTGAGAGTGGCAAACTGTCACCGTGGCATCACCATACTGTTTCTGCATCATCAACTGCGCCATTGGTTTTCCCACGATGTTACTTCGTCCGAGCACCACGCATTTCTTACCACTTGTCTCAATGTGATAATGCTGCAAGAGCGTAAGGATGCCAAGCGGAGTGGCAGAAATAAAACAAGGAAGTCCGATTGCCATTCTACCGACATTCACAGGGTGGAATCCATCCACATCCTTCCTATAGTCGATAGCCATCGTCACCTTCTGCTCATCAATGTGCTTAGGCAGAGGCAACTGAACAATGAATCCATCTACATCCCCATCCTTGTTGAGTCTGTCCACGCAAGCGAGGAGTTCCTCCTCTGTCACATCATCCTCATAGCGAATGAGGGTAGATTTAAAGCCACATTTTTCGCAAGCGAGCACCTTGTTCTTCACATAGGTCTCGCTTCCTCCGTCATGTCCTACGAGCACTGCTACCAAATGAGGTTGCTTGCCACCAGAAGCTACAATCTGCTTCACTTCCTCGGCTATTTGTTCCTTGATGGCGGCTGCCGTCGCCTTTCCGTCGATTAATTCCATATTCTATTACATTAAGAAGAGCAAGAGAATTCTTCACTCTTCGTTCTTCACTTACATTCCAGGCATCTTAGGCATGCCAGGCATACCCTTCATGCGGCTCATCATAGAAGCCATCTTGTTGCCTGTCATCATCTGCATCATCTTGCGAGTCTGGTCAAACTGCTTAATGAGTTTGTTTACCTCCTGGATGCTTGTACCAGAACCCTTGGCGATACGCTGACGTCGACTTGTATTCAAGATACCCGGGTTAGAACGCTCCTTTGGAGTCATACTCTGGATGATTGCCTCCACACCCTTGAAAGCATCTTCTGGGATATCGACATCACGGATGGCCTTTCCTACACCAGGAATCATGCTTGCCAAATCCTTGATGTTACCCATCTTCTTGATTTGCTGAATCTGCGCATAGAAATCATTGAAGTCGAACTGATTCTTGCGAATCTTCTTCTCCAACTTCTTTGCCTCCTCCAAGTCAAACTGCTCCTGGGCACGCTCTACGAGGGACACAACATCACCCATACCAAGGATACGGTCTGCCATACGGGTTGGATGGAACACATCAATGGCCTCCATCTTCTCACCTGTACCAATAAACTTGATTGGCTTGGTCACCACGGTGCGGATACTGAGGGCAGCACCACCACGGGTATCACCATCGAGCTTGGTCAAAACGACACCATTGAAGTCCAATCGATCATTGAACTCCTTGGCTGTGTTCACCGCATCCTGACCGGTCATGGAGTCTACCACGAAGAGAGTCTCATCTGGATGGAGATGGTTCTTGAGATTACTAATCTCGTTCATCATCTGCTCATCAATGGCAAGACGACCTGCGGTATCGACAATAACTACATCATTGCCATTGGTCTTAGCCTGTTGGATAGCATGGTCTGCGATGACACATACATCCTTGTTTTCTGGCTCAGAATATACTGGCACACCCACTTGCTCACCTACTACCTTCAACTGATCGATAGCAGCTGGACGATAAACGTCACAAGCCACGAGCAATGGTTTCTTTCCTCTCTTGTTCTTGAGCAAGTTGGCAAGTTTACCACTGAAAGTTGTCTTACCAGAACCTTGCAAACCGCTCATAAGGATGATGGCAGGGTGGCCTTCCAACTTCAAAGGAGCTTCCTCACCTCCCATCAACTCAGCCAACTCATCATGCACCAACTTGACCATCAACTGACCAGGCTTCACAGCAGTCAGTACGTTCATACCAAGAGCCTTTTCCTTTACCTTGTTGGTAAATTCCTTGGCAACCTTATAGTTGACATCGGCATCGAGGAGTGCACGGCGCACATCCTTCATGGTCTCAGCCACGTTGATTTCAGTAATCTTACCCTCACCCTTCAATATTTTGAAAGAGCGCTCTAATCTATCATTTAAATTTTCAAACATGATTTTATTCGTCTATTATTTTTGGCTACAAAGGTACGAATATTTTTCCAAATAGCCTACTATAGAAGATTGAAAAATCCAAAATTGTCACCATTTCAGGCTAAATCCCACTCATTACTTAGAAAATGAGGCAGAACTTTCCACAGAAATGTGCAAAGACTTCTGTTCATTTGCATCATAGTCCACTACTTCCTTCTCTGTCTTTTTCTTTTCCGACTTTTTTGATATTGGCTTTTTGGCATTTTGGGACTGAGACTTCTCATGTCTCCTTTCCATTTCATTCTCATAAGCATTCTCTATAGGATCGCCCGTCTCCTTGTCAAATTCGCTCAATACATCATGAGCTTTCTTAAGATGCCTACGATCTCGGCGAGCCCTGCCATCAACCAATTTTTCGGTATCAAAACGAAGCAGTTGAGTCTTTCCCAAATTGGCGAGTTTACCAGCTTCTGCGGCCTCTTTCATACCTTGTCCAGACATAGACTTGGCATTTTCTTGGCTTTTTCCCCAGACTTCGACTTCATCTATTTGTTTTCTCTCAGGCAATAAGAATACCGTATCAGGAAGATTCTTCAGATAAACTGTGGTCTTGAGGAAGCCTTGCTTAGACACGGTAGCCGAATCAAACTGATACTTCATCGACCAATATCCACGATAGTCGGTTCTTGCCCAATGATTATTATCCGTATGAATGAGTGCCTCACGAATTGGCACATGGTCTTCCGCATTGGCTATCACACAAGTTTTCTGTGCATGTGCCAACACTACAGGCATCAACGCCACCAAGAGTATTAATATAATTTTTCTCATGTTTACGTTTTTCTTTCTGTTCAGAAATATAACTTTGACGCTTATTAAACTTTCTGCCTGCAAAATTAAAAAAAAGAATTAATACCTCCCAAAACAAGCCAAAGTTTTGGAAGATATTAATTCGATTTAAAAGTCTATAACGTTTAAGGAACAATCTAAGTCATTCCTATCTTAACGAATTCTATTCTTTGTTTTTCTCCCTCATCACATTCTTATAAGCTTCAATGATAGGATCCTTCTTCTCCTCCATCTCCTTGAAAAGCTCATGAGCTTTTTTCTTGTGCCTGCGATCACGGCGTCCTCGTCTGTCTAACAAATTAGCAAAATCGAAAGCCGCCCCCGACGAAGAGGCAGCTCCTAAAGCTGCTTGCTTTGCTTGCTCACTCATACGATTGATACCTTCTTTGTCCTTCCCCCACACTTCAACCGTTCCAAGCTGACGACTCTCAGGTAACAAAAAGACTGTATCTGGTAAATTTTTCAGATATATGGTTGTCTTGAGGAAACCCAATTTTGACACCGTGGCACTATCAAACCGATTCTTTATGCTCCAATATCCACGATAATCAGTACGAGCAAATTGATTGTTATCTGTATGAATAAGCACCTCTCGAATAGGCACATGATCCTCAGCATTGGCTATCACACAAGTTTTCTGTGCCTTTACCAATGCCACAAAGAACAATAACACAAAGAAAAAAAACAATCTCTTCATGACAGCATCTATTCTGCACTTTCCGTAGTTCCCTGTTGTTCGATACGCTTTGCCTCCTCCAACAGTTTGATAGCATCCACATACTGAGCTATACCCTGCGCCACCTCTTTAGCGGCCTTCATCGCCAAGACTACGGTCTGCGGGCGATGAACCACGTCACCACCAGCAAACACTCCACGACGGGTGGTCATACCGAAAGGACGTTCCACAACCTTCACATATCCTTTCTCATCCACCTCTATGCCAGCTGTGGTAGATACGATACGATTAGCAGGACGCGAACCAATGGCAAGATAGATTCTGTCGAATTTCTCTACACGCTCACCCTCTGGAGTATTGAGCACACAACTACCCAATCTTCCATTCTTGCCTTTGAGAAATGCCTCGACGGTGGTCTTCCACTCAAACTTCACACCTTCCTTTACGGCCTCTTCGTATTCACTCTTGATAGCAGGCATCTCCTCTTGTGTCTTACGATAAAGCACCGTGACATCAGCACCCAATCGGATAGCCGTACGAGCAGCATCCATGGCTACATTACCACCACCGATGACTCCAACCTTCTCACCATCTCTCAATGGTACCATATCACGTGTCAAGGCACCTTCATTGTAAGCATTCACATTATGTAAGAAATAAGTGCTCTGACTTACACCATGCAACTTACTGCCAGGTGTGGAGTCCATGTTCTGAGGCACACTGGTACCAGTACCCATAAAGATTGCATCATACCCTGCACGGAAAAGGCTGTCAATGGTAACATTGTTTTCACCTACCATACAATTGGTGATAAACTGTACGCCTAAAGCCTCTATCTTGCTCACCTCATCACGCACCACGCTCTTAGGCAAACGATATTCAGGTATACCATACATTAAGACTCCGCCTGGTTCAGCCTGTCCCTCGAAGATGGTGACATTAAACCCCTGACGAGCCAAATCACCCGCAACAGTAAGACCAGCAGGTCCCGAACCTATCACTGCCACACGTCCGCGTGTCTTCTGAGGCAATTTTTCACGAGAGAGTTTCATTTTGGTATCAAAGTCGGCGACAAACTGCTCTAACTTACCAATCTGCACTGGATTACCCTTCTTGCCTAACACACAATGTCCCTGACATTGTTTCTCATGAGGACAAACTCTTCCACAGATGGCAGGCAAGTTACTCTTGGCATTGATGATAGACATTGCAGCTCCCATATTACCCATGGAAAGTTCATGAACAAAATCTGGGATGTCATTTTCTATAGGACAACCTTTCTTACACTGTGGAATCTTGCAGTGTAAGCAACGCTTGGCTTCTTCGATAGCTTCATGCGTAGTAAATCCCTCATCCACTACTTGAAAAGCCACCGTATTCTCTTTGTTATTCTGCTGTTCAATCTGTTCACTCATAATTTCAAAATTTTAGAAATTGACTACTCTTCATTAACATTTTGTAGTTTGCGGGTGCAAAGGTACGAATAATATCTTAAAAAACCGTGCCTTTTTACAACAAAAATCACACAAAAGCTGACTTTTTGCTGACTTTCTGCTAAAGATACGTACTATCCGACTAATTTACGTACAAAAAATAAGGCATTCCTTCTGTTAAAAAGAAAGGAAAGCCTTATCATATATCTAAATTCAAAACTACTGCTTAATTTCAATGTCCTCTTTCACGTGATTTCGAATCTTGGTGAGGAAAAGCTTCATGCGATGCGCATCCTTGTGATCGATGATGTCAATCAGCTCTGCCAATTCCTCTCTAATCTGCGACACCTGTCCTGACGTATAAGGATTGAAGAGAATTTCCTGCAACAAGTAGTCATCCTCGTTGAGCACGCCCTTGGCTATCTGCATGTGACGCTTGAATGTAGTACCTGGTGCATCCTGATGTTTCATGACCGCCGCAAAGGCAAAGGTGCTCACGAATGGGATACTCAAGGAGTAAGCCACCGTCTGGTCATGCTCGTCGAATGTATACTCATGAAGACTTAGTCCCAACTTCTGGTACAAGTCCTTGAAGAAAATCTTGCCCATGTAGTCACCTTCCTTGATAATCACCGCATTCTCCTCCGACAACTGGTTCAAGTTGGCAAAGGTAGGACCAAACATCGGGTGAGTGCTCACATAGCGGAAACCACTTTTCTCATAGAATTCTTGGAGTCCCGTCTTCACGGAAGCAATATCACTGATGATGCAATCCTTCGACAAATGAGGCAACACCTCTTCAAAAGCTGGAAGCGTGTACTTCACCGTCACAGCATTGATTACCAACTCCGGACGGAACATCTCTATCTCCTCCATCTTGGTGAAACGATAGCAGTTGTAGGTGAAACGCAGGCGCTTGGCATCTTTCTCATATACAGCCACCTCATGGTCGAAGCTGAGCAGGTCGATGAAGAAACTTCCCATCTTACCTGCTCCCATAATCAATATTCTCATATTTCTTTGTTAAAGTGAGGAGTAAAGCACATAAATTCTTCACTCTTCACTTAATTCTACTTCTGGTTCAAGATTTCCAACTGCTGTCGAACACTCTCCTCATGGATGTGCTCGAAAATTTGAGCAGCAAACTCAGGGCTCATGCCACAAAGAGACGCCTGTGCGCCACGCTTGTCAAGAATCTCATTGTAACGGTTGGTCTGAACGATGGTCATATTGTGCTCTTTCTTGTAAGTACCAATCTCACGACAAACACGCATACGCTTTGCCAACAAATCCATCAACTGGTTGTCGAGCTCATCAATCTGACCACGCAAAGTGTGCAAGCCCTCTGTTGAATAATGCTCGTCACGAACCACCAAGAGGCTCAAGATATAGTCGAGCACTTCTGGAGTAACCTGCTGCTTGGCATCACTCCAAGCATCATCTGGCTGGCAGTGGCTCTCCACGATAAGGCCATCGAAGCCCAAGTCCATAGCCTGCTGACAAAGAGGAGCAATCAAGTCGCGACGACCACCTATGTGGCTTGGGTCACAGATGATAGGCAACTGAGGTATACGACGATGCAACTCAATAGGAATCTGCCACATAGGAAGGTTGCGATAAATCTTCTTGTCGAAGCTTGAGAATCCACGATGGATAGCGCCCAAACGCTTGATACCCGCCTGATTGATACGCTGCAAGGCACCAATCCACAACTCCAAGTCTGGATTCACAGGGTTCTTAACTAAGACTGGTACGTCAACACCCTTCAAACTATCAGCCAAAGCCTGCATGGCAAATGGGTTGGCAGACGTACGAGCACCGACCCACAGAATATCGATACCATACTTCAAGGCAAGCTCTACATGCTCAGGAGTAGCCACCTCAGTAGCCACAAGCATACCTGTCTCTTCCTTCACTTGCTTCATCCAAGGCAAAGCCTTTTCGCCGTTACCCTCGAAGCCTCCTGGCTTGGTACGTGGTTTCCACACACCAGCACGGAACATGTGGCACCCCTTGGCTGCCAATTGCTTGGCTGTTGTCATCACCTGCTCTTCTGTCTCTGCAGAGCATGGGCCTGCAATCACACAAGGGCGTTCTTGATCACTTGGAAAATTCAATGGTTCTAATTCTAATTCCATAGTCGTATATTTTTATTATTTTTCTTTTCGATTCAAATCGGCTTCCTTGCCTTCTATTTTTCAAAAACCGCCTTGATACGCTCAAGGGCCTCCTTCATCTTCTCATCCTTGGCGCAAAGACTGATGCGCACATAGCGCTTGCCATTGCTTCCGAAGATAAAACCTGGAGTGACGAATACTCGTGCCTCATGGAGTATCTTCTCGGTCAAATCTTCCACATCGGCATACTTCTCTGGTATCTTGCCCCAAAGGAACATACCTACTTGCTGTGGGTCAAACGTGCATCCCAAGACTTTCATGATTTCCTCTGCTATGTCACGGCGGCGGCGGTAATTCACGATATTGTTCTCCCTGTGCCACTCGTCGCTATTGGTATTATAGGCTTCAGCCGCTGCCAACTGGATGCCACGGAAAGAGCCGTTGTCGATGTTGCTCTTCACCTTCAGTATCCAAGAGATGAAAGTCTTGTTGCTCGAAATCATGGCAACACGCCAGCCTGGCATATTATGGCTCTTGCTCATTGAATTGAACTCAACGCAACAGTCCTTGGCTCCAGGCACCTGAAGTATACTCATCGGATGCTCGTTGAGAACAAGCGAATAAGGATTGTCATTGACCACAACGATGTTGTGCTTCTTGGCGAACTCCACCAATCGCTCATAAGTTTCCATACGAGCATTTCCACCCGTAGGCATGTTAGGATAGTTGGTCCACATCAACTTCACGTGGCTCAAGTCCATCTTCTCCAATGCCTCAAAGTCTGGCTGCCATCCATTGTCCTCACGCAAGTCATAATAGGTAATCTTGGTACCCAAGATCTTGTTGATGGCCGTATAGGTAGGATAGCCAGGATTTGGTATCAGCACCTCATCACCAGGATTGCAAAAAGCGAGGGTGACATGCAGGATTCCCTCCTTGCTACCAATGAGAGGCTGAATCTCGGTAGCCCAGTCCAAGTCCACATCATACCATCTCTTATAGAATCCTGCCATTGCCTTGCGCAACTCCGGTATACCCACTGTAGGCTGATAGCCATGGGCGTTAGGCTGCTGAGCCACCTCGCAAAGCTTGTCTATCGTCTGCTTTGAAGGAGGCATATCCGGACTACCGATGGCAAGACTGATGATATCCTTGCCCTCTGCGTTCAACTTTGCCACTTCCTTCAGCTTGCGACTGAAGTAGTATTCCTGTATTTCCGTTACTCTATTAGCTGGCTGTATCATTTTTTCAAGTTTCTAATTATTAATTTATTCTTTTTCCTCATATTCGCCCAAGACCTTGATTTTCTTCACCAATGGTGTGATGGCATCAATACTTTGGCGATAACGAGTGAGATTGTCGAAAGTCAAATCCACGTAGAAGAGATATTCCCACTCATGCCCGATGTTTGGCAACGACTGAATCTTCGTCAGGTTGATGTCATAGAAGCTCAAGATGGTAAGCACCTTGGAGAGCGATCCCTTGTCGTGAGAAAGACTAAAGACGATACTTGCCTTGTTGGCTTTCTCTATAGGTCGGAGCAAGGCTGCTTTCTGAGGGTTGCACACCACCAAGAATCTCGTATAGTTGTGCGGATTGTCGTGAATGCCCTCTTGCAACACCTTCATGCCGTACATCTTAGCAGCATAAGAAGAACAGATGGCTGCCCATCCTCTCACCTGATGCTTGGCGATGTAAGCAGCAGAACCAGCGGTATCTTCCGCCTCCACAGCTTTCAAGTCTGGGTGATTGGCCAAGAACTTGCCACACTGCATCAAAGCCACCGGATGCGAATGAACCTCCTGCAAGGTTGACCAGTCATCCTCTGGCAAGCAACAGATGCTGTGCTCTATATGCAAGCGATGCTCTCCTACAACAGTTGTGCCACTCTGTCTGAGCAACTCATAATTGTGGAGCAAACTTCCCGCAATCGTATTCTCAATGGCAGTGATACCGATGACCGTAGGATCGCGCTTGATATTCTCGAAGACCTCCTCAAAGGTGGCACAGCAAATAAGCTCTATCTGCTCATCCTTAAAATACTCATGGGCTGTAATGTCATGGAAAGACCCTAACTCACCCTGTATTGCTATTCTCTTCATTGCCGTTTGTTTTGTTGTCAGGAACAAGATTCAAGAGAGTTGTCTTACGAAAAACGGTCCAACTCTATATAGAGCGGGACCGTTTCGATAGATTTCTTAATCTTATATCCTAAGTTGAAATTTACACGCAACTTCCCGCTTCACAATTGCTTGCAAAGTAAAAGTAAAAGCTAAAGTAGTACGCATTAAACTTCATATTCTTTCTATTTTTTAATTGTTATTATTATTGGTTGCAAAAGTAGTGTTTTTTTCTGATACCACCAAACAAATTGATAGTTTTTTCTTCATTTTGCTTTTATTTTTTGTTTAAAGGGGGCTTTCTACCCGATTTTTATCAGAGAAACACGATATTTTTGTAAAAAACTACGCTTCCTAAGAATGACAATGTTCCCTGCCCTCTGCCTGGAACTCACCATTCACAGCCTCAGCTTCCTTTGGATTTACCTCCAAGAACGACTGCATGTCTTTTTCTGCATTCTCCTTGTCTCCCTTTTCCAAGTAGATGGCTCCACGCTCCTTGAAAGCCGTGGCAGAGAAAGGATTTGCATCCACCACCTTATTATAATATAATATAGCATCGTCAAGTTTGCCCTCAGCATGAAGCAAGCGGGCTTTCAACAACAGCACTTCTTCTATCGGTTCCTCCATGATGTCGAGAAGCCACTGGGCATCTTCGTCGGCGCCCTTCAAGTCTCCCATCTTGCGAAGTGTGTCAGCACGAAGCAATCGAGACTGTGCCTGCTGCGACTTGTCTTCCTCCGATAAAAGGATGCTCTTGGTCAGCATGGCGATGGTATTGATAAGGTCTCCGTTCCCCAAGCAAGCCTCAGCATAGAGATAGAGCAAATGCGCATCATCCTTGTCGATGAGCATTCCTTTCTCACAGGCATTCGACATAGCCACATAGTCTTCCATCATATAAGCCACTTGCGCCATACGCACGAATATCTGCTTGTTGTCGGGCTGCGCCTCTGCCAACTTCTGCAACTGCTCGTATGCTGGCAACAACTCACCATGGTGAATCAAGGCCTGCGAGAGATAGTCACGCACCTCAAGAATCTCCTGAGTCTCCTTAGCCTCGCTCTCAGAATCAGCCGACAAACTAATGCCCTTGACCTGCAAAGCATTCTGCAAGCATTGGATAGCGTAAGTCACTTGCCCTTGGCGAAGTGCTCTTACACCATCAAACTTCAGTACCTCGAAGTCCTTGTCTGACTTTTTATCGATTTCTTCCGGTGTAGCCTCTTGCTTACTACCGAAAAGTCGTTTGAAAAATCCCATATTTTAATTGTTTTGTTTCGTTTGCTTGCAAAATTACACATTATCGAGGAGAATGCCAAATTTTTCCTCAAAAAACAACAAAAAAAGACTTAGTCGCAAATTTGCCTTCGAAAAAGAACTTCTTGTCTCTAAGGAGCAACATTTCGCCCCTTAAGAGGGCAAAACTTCGCTCCTTAGAGATAAAAACTTAAGACTAAGATACTGATAGACATCACTAACCTTTCAGAATCCGATCTTGTTTTTTGCGTTTCCACAACTCAGTCGCTCACTATCGCAATACCTCCTCAAATCGTCGAGCAAATCCTTTGGTTTTCCATAGAGAATCGTCTGCACGGTGAGGTGACGAGCAATGTTCTCTATCTCTCCTCCGCTGAAATCAAACTCCGACGCTAACTTCTTGGCATCAGAAAAGGTAAGCTGAGGTATCATGGATTGCCATATCTGGCTACGGCTCATCAAGTCGGGTTTCTCAAACTTGATTTTGTAGAGAAAGCGACGCTCGAAAGCCCTGTCCATGTTTTCAGCCAAGTTGGTAGTGGCGATGAGGATACCATCCAGCTGTTCCATCTCCTGCAAAATGATGTTTTGGATGCTGTTTTCCATTCGTTCCACCGATTGTTCAGCCCCGACCTTGCGCTTGCCGATAATGGCATCAGCTTCGTTGAAGAGGAGGATAGGCACCTTGGAGCCACAACTTACCCTTTTGCGGTAATCATCGAAGATGGCCTTGATGTTCTTCTCGCTTTCGCCCACCCACATACTCTTGATTTCCGAGATATTGACTTGTATGAGGTCTCTGCCTGTGTGCCGTGCCATCTGCAACACCGTCTCTGTCTTTCCCGTGCCAGGTGCACCATAGAAGAGGCAGGCGAAGCCCTGGCGAAAGTTGGTCTCATTGAGACGTTCCTGTATCTTCTTGAAGTTCCTTTCCTCCAAGAGGGATTCCAGTTCTTCCACCTGCTGCTTCGCCTTGGCATTATAGAAGAGCGACTTCGCCTTGATGTTCTTATAGGAAATCAAGCCATCCTTCAAATGTTTCTCTCGCATCGGCGGGAGATCCAAACTGGCAAACAGTTTCGCCTTTGCATCATCCGTTATTTTGAAAGACTCACGATCGATCAAGCCGTTGTCGTTGGTATTCTCGATGAACTTCATCGTGAAGAAGCGATGCTTGCCTCTCGAAAGGGCACTCTTGGTGGTGCGCCAGATGAACTCGTCTTTGTCACAAACGCGGTTGAGGTCGAAAAGTCCGATGTTGTCATCATAGTTTACTACAAAAAGTGTACAAATACGAATGAAAAGAGGGAAGTTATAATCCTCATAATCAATATCGTAGTAGTTTTTCATTGCCTTGACAAATGGCAAGTTCTCGTTCTTGCGCACGAGGTTTTCCAACTTCCTTCTCAACATTTCGCTATCAAGCTTCTTGTCGTTGCACTTGTCGAACAAGTCGTCAAACTCCTCGAAAAGAACGGCTTCCGAAAGTCCAGAGACCTCTCGCTGCACCAAGTCTTGGTTGCGTCGGAATGCCTCCATCGCATCCAATGAAAAGGAATAGAATATGCCATCATCCTTATATTTGCAAATGTACTCCTTGTCGATGAGTTCCTGTAGTTCGTTGGTATAACGCATAAGCGTGAGGATGCGGCAATTGAGGAACTCGGTGAAATCCGACAACTGAATGTGACAATCATCACACTTGTCGGCGAAAAGCGCAAGAATGACGCTTGCCCTCTTGGATATACCCAACTTGTCGGACACATAACTGATATAGGCATCTGCCTTTTGGTAAAACTCTGCGTTGAGAGAAGAGTTCTCTGCCAAATCCACGATGTTCTCAAAAGCCAAGAGCAAATCCAGTTGTTCCATGCTATTTTTATTAGATGTTTGTTTCTTCATTTCCTTGCATTTTTACTATTAGAAGTTGCCTTTTTCAAATTTCTGCCGCAAAGTTACGCCACAGGTATGGCAATTCATGTCAGAGATAAATTTTATTTTAAGGCAATTTTTCAAAAAAAAGCAAGAAATTCTCTGTTGCATTGCTTTAGTCACAACGTAATCTTTTATTGATTGAATATCAACGAATTAAAAATAATGAAGAATGTAACTGCTAACGATTTAGAAACGAGCCATATTCTTTTTCTTTCACAACTTTGCAATATACAAAGAACGCCTTTATTTCGATTGCAAAGGTAAATCTAATTTTTGAAAAGCATATAGATTTGCTTGTTTTTTGCAGTTTTTTAAGAAATAGATTGTGCTAAATAAAAAAGGAAGGACACTATAAAATGCCCCTCCTAAATAACGCTTTACTCACAAAGCCTCATATTGTCGCTATTAGTAACGACTTGAATAGTGAGACGAGTGTGAACTATGCGAGCTGTGAGAACTGTGAGAAGAATGAGAACTATGCGAATAGTGACCCGCAAGAGAACTCTTCACCATGTCTATGGCTTTCTGCAAAACCAAAGGCTGGTTCTTCTGCTTCTCGATTTGTGTTGTTTCGTCATTATTGCCCAACACGTTCATGATGTTATCAGAAACGTTGGCGCAATAACTTGTTGTAGCAATAAATGCTGAAACAAGCAAAAACATTAGTCTCTTCATTGATACCTCCGTTTTTAAAGTTTGACAATATAGTTAACAATTCACTCTGTACATGAATCTGTACATTCGATTTTATGGATATGCGTACTTATGTTGTTATTGTTTGTTGAGAAAAATCCCCCACATTCATTTTTAAGGACGCATCCATTGCAAACAGGAAGATAGACATCTTTCCATTCGCTAATTGATTGTCTTGCGAAAGGACGCAATTCCTGTGGAAGTACACATAATTGAGCATTGTAGATATAAGTTGTAATACCTCTATCGTTCAAAAGGAGAACAGCTTCCCTTAACTCATTATTGTAGTCGTATGGGTCTATCCACAAATCATTTAAGTTTGCTTCAGCCAAACCTGTAGTCTCCATTTGCATAAAAGCAACCTGAGTTACAAATGGGAAATTATGGTAGATATAATCAGCCAATTGTGGCAATCTGTTATAAGTCTGTTTGTGGATGACCACTCGCAGACCTATCTGTTGTCCGAACTGTGCCAGATTATATAAGCCTTGTACAGTCCTATAAAACGTCTTAGCCCCTACAATGTGATTATGGAGTGATGCAATGTCCGAGAATATAGGAATGTCTATCTGTAAATCATGATGGTTGCATGCTGCCAATTTTGCTGCGTAATCTATATCAGCAAATTTCACCCCATTAGAAAGAATGCTTATTGCAGCCTTTGGACAGGATTTCTTTATTTGGTGTATAATTTCAAACAATCTGTCGCCAATAATAGTTGGTTCTCCACCTGTAATACCAACTTCTTGTGTATTCTTGTCGAATAGTTTTATCAAGTCCAAATTAAAATCTGTTCTATCCTTTTCCTGCAAAACAGGAGGTTGAGGACACATTGTACACCGATGATTACAACGAGCTGTTGCAAAAATGGCATTTGATGTGGATGTAATTTCATAGAGGAAGCAAATCTCCCCATCACTTGAAATGTTTATGACATCACCATCATTGAAATCCGAAAGATTGCCAACTTGAATATATGGAGTAGACACATTATCTTGTAATTCATGCGTAGAGATAACAGCTTTGTAACCTCTTGGAATATCATTGCTATTGGTCACAAGGATATACTTTGAACGGTTGAATATATTCTTACCGTCCAAAGTCACTCGACCAAGAATCTCTTGCGAATTTGAGTTGTATAATGCTTTAACTTGTTTCATATCTCACTATTTTATCCAAGACCAAAATATTCTATTTATCTCGGGGTCGTGTTTTTTAAGGAGTTCAAAGAGATAGTGCATGATTGCTTTATTCTTCTTACACATCTCGTTTGTAGGACGATGTCCAACCATATCTCCCTGCTCCGACATATTTCTTACAGGGTCTGCACCACAATAAGGCTGAAAGACACATTCTGCACATTCTGGTAAGCATTCATTACAAGCATTACTGATTATCTCATGCAATTTTTCTCCATTGAACATACTTTGGTATGAATCTTCGTTCACATTTCCAAGTCTGAAATAATAGTTCTTGAAGCGAGCCATCATTCGTCCTTCATCTGCAACGTACACACTGCCATCATAATCATATATTGCTCCTGCTATACCGACACCAGCAGGAGATTGCAAGTCAACGAAACCAGTCGCAAAAGGCGTAAGGATTCTACGAAGAAGCAAGGCGGCATATCCTTCAACAAAGAATGTCCCTTTCTTGTTGAGTTCAATGATATAATCCAGTCCCTCTTTGTAGTTCTTTACGAAATCTTCTATCGGGTAGGCGATTTTGTCCTTATGTTGTTTTGCAAAGCCGTAAGGGTTTAACGCTCTTAGGAAAATATTATGGAAACCTAATCTGATGTATTCATCTATGATGTCCTTGAATCTTCCAAGGCTATACTTAGATGTAGTCATTAAAGCGGATGCACATTCATCATCGCCCCAAATTCCACGAATCATCTGTAAGTTTTTCTCAAAGATGGCATGATGGTCAAGGCTCTTGTTTTGGAGAGGTCTGTTGGTATCATGCAAATCCTTAGGACCATCCAAAGAAGTTGAAATCATACAATTGTGCTTCTTTAGATACTTGACCATCTTCTCATTAAGCAAAGTTAGGTTGGTACAGATGACAAATTCCAATTCGCGTTTCTTGAATAGGTTTTGCCATTCAGCTTCTTCAATGATATACTTCACCATTTCAAAATCGGTAGATGGGTCACCACCTTGGAACTCAATCTTGATGCATAGTGATGGAGACATAAAGATAGTTTTTACAATATTCTTTGCCGTTTTCTTTGTCATGTCAGCAGAATGGTCTGTACTTTCATGTCTCTTTACCTGACAATAGATGCAACTTGAATTGCAACGTAAGGTTGGTACAACCATGTGCAAGGTAGTAAAATCCTCCAAGATGCTCTTCTTTGTGCGAAATTTTGTCGCAAGCATTTTTATGATATCGTCAACATTGTCTGTCGTAGCTATTTGCTTTGACTCTATATCATAGAACAAGTTACCTGTAGGGTCAAGTTCTCCATTGACGAATTTATGAAAGTCGTCATTCTGGAGGAATATGTATTCTCCAACATCGTTCGATAGAAGATATTCTTCTTCATTAAAACGAGCGAAGCGGAATGGAAGTATTTGATATTTCATATTAACGATATTTCCTTAGTACTACATAAATCTTTCCTAATGTTTTATTCCATTTCCCTTTTCTATGAGCGAAACCAAAAGATGGAGGTATGCCTCCAAATTGGCATTTATAAAATCTGTATTTGGCTGATTTATCATCTGGAAGAAACAATCTCTCATCAGAATGCCAATCGTTAGACATATAATGTCCCTGACTTTTGTCAACAGTATAATCTATCTTATCATATTTATAAGTTAGAAGGTAGCCATACTTGTTTATTTTCATTTTTTCTCCATAGTACATTGGCCCATAATCTCCTTTTTCTTGGAATTCTGACAAAAATGCCCTTTCGATTTTTAGATTGGAACAAGTTCCTTCTTTTCCATGTAATTCTTCCAACAATGATGTCAAGACAGTTATTTCTCTGACAGACAATATATGTTGTTGTGAAAATTGGGCATAGACTATGATATGAAAACATAAACCTAAAACTGTAAATATACGTCTCATTAATTTTATTTTGAAAGAATTGGTTTAAATGCTTCTTCTACTATCAAATCACGAATATGTCCATACTTCTCCGTTGTTATCTCACGAAGTTGTTGGTCTATCAAGTCATTGCAGAATTGCTTGACTATACTCTCGTCAAGTTTACAATCTTTAGATTCAAAGATTACGCTAATTTGTTTATCATCATTTGACATTGTATTCTGATAAACAAAGAATTTGTCTGTATATTTGTAAATTGTAGCTGTTATAGCCTTCTCACTATATAGGTTCAAGTCAATAGTTACTTGAAACCCTCCATTGTCAGTCTTTGTGACAGGAACTTTTATGCAACTCATACCAACTGTTCATTTTGCCAACGGCTACCATATTGGCTTGATTAATAAATGGTTGGTATATATACATGAAAACGTGGAGCCAGTCCTGTCGCTCGTTCCACAGTGTAAAGGCTCTGGCATCGCCCAAGTTGTCGAAACGAGCAACGCCGAAAGCCCCACGTGTGATGTAAGTATATAGTTCACCCATCATCAACAACGAACATAAAATGTCCGAAGCCAATAAGGGCTGTATACAATACATCCCATGAGGCGTTCCCGTTGCTTTGTTCTTGACAACTTTTGCTTGAACTGCCAGATTCTTACACTGTCAAAACCAAAGCGTACAGTTACGCCTTATTATGTATATATGTCTGCCCAACCTCTGCCCATCGAGGCTTTCGGTATGGGAATAGACGTTACAAAGATAATATTTTAATTTCAAAAAGCCATTCGCTTTGATAGACAAAATGCGGTTTTAACCTATAATTTAACACAATTAAATATAAATATGTAAAAAGAATCCACTTTTGCGTGATTTTTCTTGTTAAAAAGTTTGCACTTCCAATGATTATTTGTATCTTTGCAGCGTTAGTTCCAGCCGAGCCTCTTTACAATGCTTAAATAGGCTGGGCTTTTTTGTTTATAAGCTATGACAAAGAGAAATTTCGGAAAAGATTACAAGACTCCACGAGAACTTGTAACCTTATTAGAAAGTCGTGGGTTGATAATTAATGATAGGCAAAAGGCTCAATTGTATTTGAAGAGCATTGGCTATTATCGATTGTCTGCGTATATGCATCCATTGTTGAAAACTCCAAAGACTCTTCATCAGTATAAGGAAGGTGCTACTTTTAACAAAGTGATGATGCTTTATCGCTTTGACAAGAAGTTACGCTTACTTCTCTTTAACGAGATAGAGAAGATTGAGATTGCTGTGAGAGAAGCCGTGATGAATATGACGGCAGAACGTACTGGTGATATATATTGGCTTACCAATTCTGTATATTTTCATAACCAGTCTATTTTCAACAATAGTATGGCACTGTTGTCGAAGGAGTATGAACGTTCTACAGAAGACTTTATTGAACATTTCAAAAAAACTTACACCGAACCTTTTCCACCAGCATGGATTCTTGGCGAACTTCTCCCAATGGGTAGTGTGAATATGTACTATAGAAATCTGAAAGACAAAGGTCTGAAAAAACAGATTGCCAAGCGTTTCAGTCTTCATGCTCCTGTGTTTGAGTCTTGGCTTTCTGTGCTTATACTTACTCGCAACGCTTGTTGTCATCACGCCCGTGTTTGGAACAAAGTCAACAAGATTATTCCAAATGATATGAGAGGTATGACTCGTCCTTGGATTACGCTTCCTGCGGACAAGCGAAGAATCTATTATAACATGTGCATCATCAAGTATTTCCTTGACACTATCTCCCCCAACAATGATATGCTTGACAAAATGCACAATCTGTTCAGCAAGTTTCCAGAGATAGACCTGGCAGCTCTTGGATTTCCTGTTGGTTGGGAACAAGAACCTCTATGGATACAGGCAAACAACTAAATGCAAATGAACTCATTGTCAAACTTCAAGAATTAGAGAAAGAAAATGCCAGACTAAGAAAAATTCTTGATGCACATGGAATACCATACGTTGTAGCTGCGCCTAATGTCACAACGAAAGAAAACCAACAAGTTGTATCCCATACAGCTTCAACGTTGAGTTTACAGGAAAAGGTTGCGCTATTTCGTAGTGTTTTTCAAGGTCGTTATGATGTGTTTGCCAAGCGTTGGTATAGTTCTACAACCAACAAGTCAGGCTACCAGCCTGTATGTGAAAGAGAATGGAACAGAGAGTTTTGTGACAAGCGAAAATATAAATGTGCAGATTGTCCTAACCGGCAGTTTGCGCCATTGTCTTATGGTTACATTTACAATCACCTTGCTGGAAAGGATGAATATGGACGCGATGTCATCGGGCTTTATCCTATTTGTAAAGACAACACATGCCACTTTCTTTGTACAGATTTTGACGATAAGAGTTGTGAGCATGGTTTCCAAAATGACGTTCTTGCATTCGTAAAGGTATGCAAAACATGGACTATACCCTATTATATAGAACGTTCACGCTCTGGAAATGGTGCTCATGTTTGGATTTTCTTTGAAACGCCTCTCGCTGCAGCAAAGGCAAGAAAGTTGGGCAATCTGATACTTGCGGAAGCAATGAATGAGGATGCTCGTATTTCATTCAAATCGTATGACCGTTTCTTTCCAAATCAAGACACATTGCCTGAAGGAGGTTTGGGCAATCTCGTAGCCTTGCCGTTACAAGGGAAAGCGAGACGCAAAGGTAATAGTGTCTTTGTAGATGACAATTTTCAAGCATACCCTGCCCAATGGGATGTGCTGCAAAATATCCAACGATTGGACATCTATCATTTGGAGCAGATTCTTCAGCTGCATACGAATAGTGCAAGTCTTGAATTGTCACATACAAGTGAAGAAAAGCCATGGGAGACGCCTTTGTCTGACAATGTGCAGAACATGGACTTCCCTTTGCGGATAAACATTATTGTAGCCAATATGCTTTACATTCCTTTGGCAGGTATGTCCGCCAAGAGTGTAAATCTCTTTAAGTGTATAGCAGCTTTCCGCAATCCTGAATTTTATGCTAAACAAGGAATGCGGTTATCGACATACAACATTCCAAGAATTATTTCTTGTTCAGAACTTACTGATGAATATATAGCACTGCCACGTGGATGCGAAGATGCTGTATTGGATGTTTCCAAACAGCATGGTGTCGCCATTGATATTGATGACAAAACAAATCATGGAAAAAACATAGATGTGGAGTTCCGTGGGCAACTGCGTGCGGAGCAGCAAGAAGCCATGAATAAAATGTTGTTGCATCACGTTGGAACATTATCTGCTACGACTGCATTTGGAAAAACGGTCTTTGCTATTTCTATGATAGCAAAACGCAAGATAAATACGTTGATTTTAGTCCATAACAAGGCCTTGCTGGAGCAGTGGAAAGAACGTTTGAAGAATTTTCTTGATATAAAAGAGGAAGTCACGGATGAAAGCCATAAAAGAAATGGGAGAAAGTCTGCGGTTGGTTGCCTTTGTTCTGGCAAGAACACATTGCATGGCATCATAGACATAGCTTTGATACAGTCTTGTCTTGACAATGGCGAAGTAAAGCCTTTTGTGCAAGATTATGGTATGGTTATCGTTGACGAGTGCCATCACGTTTCTTCTGTAAGTTTTGAACAAGTGTTGCGAAAGGTGCGTGCACATTATGTTTATGGGCTGACAGCAACACCCATAAGAAAGGACGGTCATCAACCAATCATATTCATGCAGTGTGGAAAAATCAGATATTCATCAGATGCCAAGACACAGATGCTAGGTCAATCATTTGAGAGGGTCTTGATATCAAGGTTTACCTCATTCCGCAATCTGACATCTGATGCAAAAACATATACGCAGATAACGGAGGCTATTGCAGAAGATAGACAAAGGAACAAACTGATACTTGAAGATGTCAAGCAAGCATTGACAGAAGGAAGAACCCCTCTGATTCTTACGACAAGAACGTCACATGTGAGATTATTAGCACAAATGTTTGCCCCTATCGTCACTCATGTTATTCAACTAATAGGGGCTGTTCCTGCCAAGGAAAAGAGGACTGCCTTGCAGCATCTGCAAGCAATTCCACCCACAGAACCTTTGGTAATAGTTGCTACAGGAAAATACATTGGGGAGGGTTTCGATTATCCTCGTCTTGATACGCTATTTCTTGTAATGCCTATATCATGGAAAGGAAACGTAGCGCAATATGCAGGTCGTCTGCATCGAGAATATGAAGGCAAACATGAAGTAAGAATTTACGATTATGTTGACATCCATGTTCCTCTGTGCGATTCTATGTATCGCAAACGTTTGAAAGGGTATGCTTCCATTGGTTACGGGAAATGTGCATCAAAGCAATTTCCCTATCATAAAAAAGACATGCAACTTCTATACGACAATGAAACTTACAAAGAGTCATTTATGAATGATTTGTTGTCAGCAAAGCGTTCTGTTGTTCTTTCCGTGCCTCAAATAAAGTTCAAATATAAGCCAGCAATGATGGCTACTTTGGCCAATCTTATAAACAAAGGAGTAGAGGTAGTTGTTCATATAAAGAATGACGGATGCAATGAAACTGAATTTAGAAGTGCTGGTATAGAGGTAATATGCGACCATGAGCAATCCATTCTATGCGCAGTCATAGACAAAGCTATCGTATGGTATGGAAATATCAACTTCTTGGGGTTCAATCAGGATGATAGTAATATCATGAGGATAGTTGACGTGAAAGTGGCAGATGAAATGATAGATGCTCTGTACAAATCAGAAGCAACACAAAATACTTGAAGCATTGGAATGAGGTAGCCCGACTTTGGAGGGCTACCATCCCGATTAGGGCAAGGTCTTTGAGGGTCCGAACATTGGCTGCGCTCGGAAGAATGAAAAGGAACTTTTCTTCTTCATTCGCTTGCACGATGTTTCGGGAGTAACCCGAAAGGTTTTGAGTAACTCAAAACATACCTTGCTGTGTCTTTGTGGACACAAACGAACGATAAAATAGAACTTGGTTTCTTGCGGAATATCAAGCCCAGTTCTTTATCGAAATAACATGAATGCGATAAGCATCTATCGCCATGAAACACCGCAGACGTACAGATTTGTTGATTCATTGTCGTACTGTCGTATTGATTTGATGCCGTATAGCAATAGATAAAGACCTCTATAATGGAGTAATAACTTGGTGCAAGGAATATATACATCTTCATTTTTTAGACTTGTATATTTTGAGGTATGCAAGACTTATGCAATACAGCCAAGTATCACTATAGTCATGTAAAGCGCTTTACATGTAATACGTATGATATATAAAGCGTATGACATAGATGCAAACATTGCCATCTGAATGTCGCTCCTGTCCTTGAACTCGGCAACCTGTTTCATTTGTCGGACAATGACTGCCACGAATTTGAGAAACGCTTGTTTTTGAGTTGCGGCCCTTACCTTTGCACTCGCAAACGTGAAGTGCCAAGCTATTGGATTTAGCAAGTATCAACTCAAAAAAGAAGAAGACTATGGGATTTATCGTATTTGAAGAAGAGGCATTCTGCTATCTTGATGCCCTGTTAGAGAATTTCGTGAAGCGTATGGATAGAATCCGAGAACGTAGCGAGGACAAAGGCATGAGCCAATGGCTTGATACGCAGGATGTGTGTCAGATGCTCAACATCTGTCCTCGAACCGTGCAAACGCTTCGGGACAACGGAACTTTGGCTTACACGCAAATCAGCCACAAGACCTACTACAAGCCAGAGGATGTAATGGCTATCGTAGGCAAAGTGGATGACGGTAGAAATAAACAGAGAAACAAGAATTTCATCAATAAGACAAGACAACTATGAGCAATGAAGTAATGACAAGACACAGCGAATGGATGACCCATATCGTGAGCCACCTCAACCGAATGGTTGAGGATTTTGAACGTATCACCAAGAACTACCGACCAATGCTTGGCGGAGAACGCTTTCTGACAGACAAGGAACTTTGTGCCAAGCTGCAACTGAGCCGCAGAACATTGCAGGACTACCGCAACAATGGTATCATCCCCTATATCCAACTTGGCGGAAAGATACTCTACCGTGAGTCCGATATAGAGAAGACTTTGATGGCTAACTACCGTGATGCATACAGGATGAAAGGCATGTAAGGGAGAATGGTGGTGATTAGACGGAAAGAATAAGGCGACAACATGTAACTTACCAAATATGGTTGTTATACGTTGTCGCCTTGTTTTGTAGGCTATACCGAGTTTGTAAACTATACTCAGTGTTGTCTGTATAAAATCTAATACCTGAAAACACTGCGGTGGTTCGCCCAAAGTGGCTGGAGGCGCAAAGCCTCCAAGGAACGGGCATGATGGCTTCGCTATGCCATTGGATTTTTCGTCCACAGGCATATCAACTGCGGTTGATTGCTTGTCTTATGTGTGATACTTTGCATGATGAACTCACGAAACGCCCTGCTTTCACGGCTGTCTATGCGAAAAGCCACGGCAATGACAAATTCAAGGTTATAGACATCATAGCTGATGCGAGCGTCCTCTCTTATATGACGACACACCTCATACTTATTTAGTGTTTCCTCCTTGAATATCGCTTGGGTAGCCTTGCGAATGTAGCAACCAAACACATTAAGCATATCGGCAATCTCCTGCATGGTCATCCATATCGGGATGGTCGGCATGGATACCGAACCTCCCTCACAGATTGTTATTATCCCTCTGTTCATTTCTTATCCTCCATGTTTCTTTTTTCGTCAGTACTTTTGTTGTTTCTTCGCTGCATCAACCTGTCCATATCCTTGGATATTTTGTCGTCTGTGATGACGGCATAGATTTGGGTGCTTCTTAGGTTTGAGTGTCCCATCATCTTGGCTACGCTTTCCATTGAAATGCCCGATGTAACCATATTCACTCCGAAAGTATGTCTCGCAACATGTGCGGAAAGACTTTCGTCAATGTTCAAGGCAACACCAAGCGCATGGTACTCAAACCACATTCTGTCACGTGAGGACAAAGGAAACACAGGTTTACTGTCATCCGTCATATTGTAAAGTGACATTATCTGCTCTGCTATCGGGTGCAGCGGAATGAACGCCTCGTTGTTTGTCTTGGCACGTTTCTCACGAATATACTTTCTTCCATCTGCCGTTGTACCGATATGGTGCGGATACAGGTTGCGCAAATCGACATAAGCCAAGCCTGTAAAGCAGGAGAAAACAAACATTCTCCGTGCCAGCTCCAGATTCTTGTCTTCCATCGGTGTTTCCATGATGCGTTTCAAGTCAGATTTTGAAATGTGTCTGCGTTGGGGAGCACTTTTCTTTTCGTATTTGACATCTTCCAAGGGATTGAACTTCAACATCCCTCTGTCAACTGCAATGTAAATCAGGCGTTGCAGCCAACAAAGATTATGGTTCGTATGTGATGCGCTGTATCCCTTGCCCTTGAGATACAATTTGTAGGCATTGCCAAACTCTTCGGTGAGGTCATCAAAGGCAATGTCATTCATCCCTCTTGACTCTATGAACTCACGCAAGTTGAGCTGCGTGGTCTTTGATTGGCGGTACGATGAAGTTGAGCTGATACGAGCAGAGCGCAATTTGAGTCGTCCACGTTCCTCCTCTCCTGTTGCAAGCAGGGTTGTAGGAATAGTGTTTGCACCTGTAATGGCATTCTTCAGAATTTCAGCGGTGACGATTCCCTTATCCCTAATTGCCAACTCGTATGCCTCGTCAATTCTCTGTTTGAAAGTTTGCAGTTTTCCGTTCACTCTTGCATTCTTGGCTTCACCTTTCTTTGTGTCCCATACATCGGGAGCGCAATATAATCCTGTGGATATAACAGACACTTTGCCGTCTATCGTAATTCGGCAGAAGATGGATGTCGTGCCGTCAGCCTTGACTCTGCCACGGTTGATATAGTAGAATTGCTTATATGTACTTCTCATTGTTATGTTCCTTTTCTGTTTTGTAATTGAAAATGTTATAGGACAAACTTGAAATCCTTATTGGCTTCAATGAACTTGTCCATGTCCTCAAAGAGTTTCTTCGGGGTTACACGTGCATATATTTGCGTGGTCTGTATATTGTTGTGACCCAGCATCTTGCTGATGGTCTCTATCGGCACACCCTCTTCGAGCGTTACAAGCGATGCAAAGCTATGTCGCCCAACATGGTAGACCAAATCCATGCTGATACCTGTAAGGATACGGAGACTTTTCATGTTGGCTCTCAAAATGGCATACTCCTGCCAAGGCAATAAAGTTCTTCTTGTCGGGTCCTTGTATTTCTCCAACATGGCAATCGCCTCAGGCAGCAGCTTCACACGTGCGAGCATTTCGTTCTTCTTTCTGTGGTATTTCAGCCAAAGACTTCCTTCCTCGTCCCGAAAGAGGTTCTCTTCAGTGATGGAAACAGTGTCGGCATAAGCCGTACCTGTATAGCAAGCGAAAAGAAAAAGGTCACGAGTCAAAGCCAAAGATTTTCTGCGCTCTGGTATTTCGAGGTCACGGATTTTCAAGAAGTCCTCACGTGTCAGAGCCTTTGGCGGATTCTCTTTCTTCTGTGGCAACTTAAAATGCATGAAGTGGTAACGCTCGGAGTGTCCTGCCTTGAAAGCGATTCGACAGGTCTTTTTCAATATGGCGAGATAGTGGCGCACGGTGTCAAGTGCAAGTCCTCTCTCGTCCAGGCAAAAGTCCATATACTCACGGATGAACTGCTCGTCAAGTTCACCGAAAGCCACATCGTCCGTGCCATAGCGTTTCTTGATGAACAGTCCAAGCGTCAAACGAGTGTAATGATAGTTGGGGAGTGTGCCTTTCTTGTAATCAATGCCTATTCTTGAAGCAATGTCCGCATTGATGGCATCAAGTTCCTTCAACAAAGTTACTTGAGTGTCCGCACTGCATTGAAACAAGTCCTTTATCGCCTTGGCATCAAAATCCACCTTTCTCTCCACAAGTGAATCATATGCGGAGTTGATAGCCAGCAACAGCTTGTCAATCTTGGCATTCACTTCCACAGCCTCCTTGCTCTTGCCGTCAAGTCTGCTCTCACGTGGATTCCATAACTTTGGCGTACATGACAACTTGCAACCGAACTGCGCCATGGTTCGGTTGAGGGTGATGCGTCCCATGATGGGAGCCTTTCCGTTCTTGTCCAATCCGCTCTTTTTGAGGTAGAGCAACACCTTGAATTTATCAACTTTCATCTGCTTACTTTTTTAGTTTGCAAAAATAATCAATCAGTAAGCATTCTCCGTTATCGAAAGTTGTGCAGAACGGTGCAACAAACACTGGTGACAAACTATTTGCTTTTCACCTCGTTAGCAGTTTCTTTTTTGGTAACTGGCTGCTAATGGTTTGGTAACTGAAAGAACTCTACATCCTGCTCTGTCTTGCGTTGTCGCCATTCGGTAGAATTATGAAATATTGCTCATTCTCAACCACTTGCAGTATGTTCTTCTCTTATCTTCTTTTCGTTGCTTTTATATAAATTGTGCACAGTGCGAAACGTACATTTCCCACTGTGCAACATACATTTCACACTGCGCAACGTACATTTCACACTGCGCAACAGAAACTTAAGCAAATAAAAAAAAATCTAATAGTAGCAATGAAGCAAATCAACCTGAAAGAATATCCAAAGCGCTTTGTTCTCTGTGGATTACCTATCGTAAAAGTAGGCGTCAACTTCGACATGGATACGCATAGCATTACAGACTGGAAGGTGGAGGAATAAGGGAAATGTATGTTTTTTGGCATATTTCTTTGTCATATTAAATATTATTCATACCTTTGTAGCCGAAAAGAGTCACAGAAAACCTCTTTCATGGGGGTTAGAAGCCCCTTTTTTTAGTCATTAATCATAAAACTGTAAAAAGCTACGACATGAAAAAGTCATTATTAGTGATTGCTGCACTGATGGTTGGAACTCTCGCCAAAGCACAGACCAATGCGCAAATCTTGTACGATTTCGGCTCTGACCGCAAGTATGTAACCCTTACCCTCGAAATGTTCAAGCAGGACAAATGGGGAAGCACCTATTTCTTCGTTGATCACGACTTCAACTACGACAAGATGGTGGTGGGAAGCAAGAATGTATCTCAGGGTGGTACCTACACCGAGATTTCACGCGCATTCAACTTCTGGCAGAACTCAAAGATGAAAAACTGGAGCCTACATGCTGAGTACAATGGTGGTATCACCAAGAACTACCCTATCAACAACGCATGGCTCTTCGGTGTCGAATACTTCATCCACGACAAGAGTTTCAAGAACACCTTGACACTCCAGGCTCTCTACAAGACTATCCGACAGACTCACCAGAACGTGCCTATGCAGTTTACTGCTGTTTGGACTTGCAACGACATCTTCGGCGTAAAAGGCTTGAAGTTTGACGGCTTCGCTGATTTCTGGTGGGAAAACCACTCTTCCTTCCTCGACAAGCATGGCGATGCTAAGTTGAATGCCAATGGCGAGGTAGATTACAAGACCGAGCACACCGTATTCACCACAGAGCCTCAACTCTGGTACAACGCAGGTCAGCACTTCGGCGTGGAAAACCTCAGCGTGGGTGGCGAGGTAGAAATCACCAACAACTTTGGTTCCAACGCAGGCTTGATGGTTCGTCCTTGCCTGGGTGTAAAATGGGACTTCTAAAAAATCGAGGGCATTCCACAATCGTGGCATGCCCTCTTTGGTTTCTTATATATTTGAAATATCCCCTCGGTATATAGGGAATTAGGGAATATCATATTGATAGAACGGAAATAAATCCTACTTATTACTTTACGACCTTCAAATCAGAGACGTTCAAAGAACCCACTCCGTCCTTTCTCTTATTGAGTTCACGAGTGACACCAGAAAGTTTGATACCACCTACACCCTCAAGAGTGGCATTTACTTTCTGACAATCCACATGGGCAGAGACTTTGCCTACACCTTCGCTGTCAATGTCAAGAATGCCTCCATCAAACTGTTCGATACCTACACTTCCTACGCCTTCAAGGTCTATGCTCAACTTATCAGACTTCACCTTACCAAGATTGACACTTCCTACGCCTTCGTTGGTAATCTCCACCTTGTTGGCAAGCAAGTTCTTGATGCTGATGCCACCTACGCCTTCATTATCAATCTCAAAGACATCGGAATTGATGGAATCAGAAGAGAAACTTCCTATACCCTCCAAACTAACCTTGACAAGGTCTGGAGAAGTGACGTACACACGCATGTGCTCATTATTCTTGATGGTACTGAAGCCCTTAATCCTATCACTCAAACCTATGATCATTTTTCCATTGCGATAAACCACCTTTACTTTTTCCTCAAACTCAGCCTTCAATTTCATATCTTTCATTTGCGAAAAGTCCAAGCGCACCTCATACTTATCACTATTAGTCTGAGTATAGTAAACATCAGCCACTGTCTCGATGTCTATCTCCGTAAATGGTTTTTGCTTTAACTCCGCCTCTGTATATTGCAAATCACCTTTGAGAACCGTAGTTTCGCCACCACCAGTCGTAAATTTACAAGCACTCACCGACATCATCAAACTGATAGCCAAAAGCCCACCACCTACTAACTTTAAAATCTTCTTTTTCATAATTGCTTCTTTTATGTATGCTATATTTTCTAATGTTCAAATCATGCAGTTTTTCACCACATTTTGACCTTTAGACGAAAGGGGCACAACAAAAGTTGCACCCCTTACATATTTTTCTAAAAAGATTTTATGATTTCAAAGCCTCTCCGAGAATCCTCTGGGCATTAGCAACACGTGCCGCAGAAGGTGGAGCCACATTCTTCAAAGGATAATCAATGCCCAATTTCTCATACTTGTAGATGCCCATAGTATGATAAGGCAGCACATCTATGCGCTCCACATTATCGAGTGTTTTGAGGAAATCCTGTAGTCGCACCAGATACTCATCCTTATCAGTGATGTTAGGTATAAGCACATGACGAATCCAAACAGGTTTCTTTATGTCACTGAGATAGCGAGCACAATCCAGAATATTCTTATTGGAATGCTTGGTGAGCTTGCGATGCTCCTCATCGTCTATATGCTTGATGTCGAGCAAGACGGTATCCGTAACTTTCATCAATTGCTCAAACTTCTCGAAGAAAGTTCCCTTGCAAGCGAACAACTGTGCTGAAGTATCAAGGCAAGTGTTGATGCCTCTTTGCTTGGCTTTCTCAAACAGCTCTAAGAGGAAATCGATTTGCAACAAAGCCTCACCACCACTTACCGTGATGCCGCCCTTCTCGCCCCAATAACTGCGGAAACGCTCCGCTTTGTCCAACAAGTCGTCTGCATACCATTCCTCCCCCACTCCTGTTTTCCAGGAATCAGGATTATGGCAAAACTGGCAACGCATCGGACATCCCTGCAAGAATATCAGGAATCGAATGCCCGGCCCATCCACTGAGCCGAAGCTTTCGATACTATGCACAAAACCCTTCTGCATGAGTTTAGAGTTTCTCGTGAGCCTGGCGAGCAATCACATCGAGCTGCTGCTCACGGGTCAAGTCGATGAACTTCACGGCATATCCACTCACACGGATAGTGAAGTTCTGATACTCTTCCTTCTCAGGATGCTCCATGGCATCCTTCAACTTCTCTACGCCAAAGACATTCACATTCAAGTGGTGAGCACCCTGGTTGAAATAACCATCCATCACACCTACCAATGTGTTGGCACGCTCCTCGTCATCATGACCAAGAGCTCCCGGGCTGATAGTCTGAGTATTAGAGATACCATCGAGCGCATACTCGTAAGGCAACTTAGCTACAGAGTTCAAGGAAGCCAACAAGCCGTTCTTCTCAGCACCATAAGATGGGTTAGCACCTGGAGCCAAAGGAGCACCAGCAGGGCGACCATCAGGCATATTGCTTGTATACTTGCCATAAACCACGTTTGAGGTAATGGTCAAAATAGAAGTTGTTGGCTCTGAGTCACGATAAGTATGATACTTCTTGATGAGTGCCATGAAGGTCTTCAACAACCATACAGCAATCTCATCGGCACGCTCGTCATCATTACCATAACGTGGGAAGTCACCCTCTGTCTTGAAACTCAATGGGAAGCCGGTCTCGTCGCGGATGATGTTCACCTTGGCATACTTGATGGCTGAGATAGAGTCTACTACGTGACTGAAACCTGCGATACCCGTAGCGAAGGTACGGCGTACATCAGTATCGATGAGTGCCATTTCCTCTGCCTCATAGAAATACTTGTCGTGCATGTAGTGGATGAGGTTCAAGGTCTTCACATAGACACTTGCAAGCCAATCCATCATATCCATGAAACGTGGCATGAACTCCTCGTATGTCACGACATCACCCTCGATGGCACGATACTTAGGACCACACTGCTCACGAGTCTTGGAGTCCACACCACCAGAGATAGCGTAGGTCAAGCACTTCGCCAAGTTGGCACGAGCGCCGAAGAACTGCATCTCCTTACCAGTCTGTGTAGCAGATACGCAGCAGCAGATGCTATAGTCATCACCCCATACTGGACGCATTACGTCGTCATTCTCATACTGGATGGAGCTGGTCTTTACAGAAATCATCGCTGCATAGTGCTTGAATGCCTTTGGCAAACGAGAGCTATAGAGCACTGTCAAGTTTGGCTCTGGCGAAGGACCCATGTTCTCCAAGGTGTGGAGGAAACGGAAATCATTCTTGGTAACCATAGAACGACCGTCCTGTCCCATACCACCTACCTCAAGAGTCGCCCAAACTGGGTCGCCAGAGAAGAGTTGGTTGTAAGAAGGGATACGGGCGAACTTCACCATACGGAATTTCATCACCAAGTGGTCGATGAGCTCCTGTGCGTCAGCCTCAGTCAAAGTACCCTCCTTGAAATCACGCTCAAAGTAGATGTCGAGGAAGGTAGAGATACGACCTACTGACATAGCTGCACCATTCTGTGTCTTAACGGCTCCGAGATAACCAAAATACAACCACTGAACAGCCTCACGAGCGTTCTGAGCTGGCTGAGAAATATCGAAACCATAACTTGCAGCCATCTCCTTCAAGCCCTTGAGAGCCTTGATTTGCATGGCTACTTCCTCACGAAGACGGATTACCTCGTCAATCATCTCACGGTCGCCCATCTCTGCCAAATCCTTCTGCTTCTCAGCAATCAAGAAGTCGATACCATAAAGAGCCACGCGACGATAGTCACCTACGATACGACCACGGCCGTATGTGTCAGGAAGACCAGTCAAGATATGATTGTGGCGCACGTGCTTCATCTCTGGAGTATAAGCATCAAAAACACCATCATTGTGAGTCTTGCAATAATTGTGGAAGATCTCGTGGAGCTTGGCAGATGGCTCATAGCCGTATGTAGTGCAAGCCTGCTCAGCCATCTTGATACCACCGTATGGCATAAAGGCACGCTTCAATGGCTTGTCTGTCTGAAGACCCACTACCTTCTCCAAGTCCTTGGTGCCTTCGCCGATATAGGCAGCACCGTATGCTGTCAATCCTGAAACCACCTCAGTCTCCATGTCAAGCACGCCACCCTTGGCACGCTCCTGCTTCTGGAGTTCCTTGAGCATACCCCAAAGGGTATCTGTAGCTTGGGTAGGTTCTGCCAAGAACGACTCGTCGCCGTCATAGCTGGTGTAGTTGTTCTGAATGAAGTCACGAAGATTGACCTCAGATTGCCACTTGTTTCCTTTGAAACCTCTCCATTCTGTTCTCATAATCAATTTTCCTTTATATTTAATAAGTTAATAATTATATAATAATGTGTAACACACTCATTTTGTCGAAACAAGACTCAGAGACTTGTCTTCTATCTCACAACAACCTATAGAAACAAAAAAGCCCAATCACAGAATTGTGACTGGGTTTTATTTCTTACAATGGCACTTTCCAAGATACGCGCCGCCCTTGTTCTTGCCAAGCCCTAAGCCTGCCAAGATGGTCATCCCGATGCCTACTACAGCCCCGATTCCCACTGCGATTGCGATTTTCTTCTTATTTGCCATATTTTATTACCTGATGTTGATTCATACCCCTCTTACAAAGGCTCCGAACAGACATAAAAATGCAGTCCCGATACCTCTTGTAGGTTTGGGACTGCAAAATTACAAAAATATTTCAATATAAGAGAAAGAAAATTGTTAAATCGTTCTCTTTCTCTGTAAAATCCTCATTTATGAGTATTTTGAAAATCTATTTGTTACGCTACGAAAAACTATTTGTTGCCATAGTAAGACGCATACCACTCTGCAAAGGCTCTCAATCCATCACGCAAAGAAGTGGATGGCTTATAACCGAAATCTTCCTCCAACGGGGTGGTATCTGCAAATGTCACTGGCACGTCACCTGGCTGCATCGGGACCAACTCCTTGTGCGCCTCAAAGTCGTAATCCTTTGGCAACACACCCGCACGAATCAACTCATCTTGCAGAATGCTCACGAAATCAAGCAAATTCTCCGGCTGATTATTACCGATGTTATATACCTTATATGGTGGAATAGGCAAGCCATCCTCACCATTATGTTTCTCAGGCGCATGTTGCATCACTCTCACGATGCCCTCTACGATGTCATCCACAAAAGTGAAGTCACGCTTGCAGTTGCCGTAATTGAAAATCTTGATGGTCTCACCTTTAACCAACTTATTGGTAAACCCGAAATAAGCCATGTCTGGACGACCGGCTGGCCCATACACCGTGAAGAATCTCAATCCTGTGCTCGGAATGTTATAGAGTTTGGAATAGGCATGAGCCATCAGCTCATTACTCTTTTTCGTTGCTGCATAGAGACTCACCGGGTTGTCTACCTTGTCATCAGTGGAATAAGGAACTTTCTTGTTGGACCCATAAACGGATGAAGAGGAAGCATAAACCAAATGTTCCACCTCATGATGGCGACATGCCTCCAAGATGTTATAGAACCCTATAAGATTGCTTTGGATATAAGCATCTGGATTGGTAATCGAATAACGAACACCCGCCTGGGCAGCGAGATTCACCACGACAGCAATAGGATTCTCCATAAAGATTTTCTCCACGGCATCCTTATCGGCAATTGAGGCATGAACGAAAGTCCAATCAGCCTTTTTACCAGCTTCTTTAGCAGAAGTGACAAGCTGCTCGATTTCTTTCAATCGCTCATACTTGATATTCACGTCATAATAATCCGTGACACTATCAATTCCGATAACATGGATGTCCTCTACGTCATGGAAAAGACGCTTCGCCAAGTTACTGCCGATAAAGCCAGCAGCACCTGTCACCAAGATTGTCTTACCTTCTAAGTTTACATTATATTGTACCATAACTCATCTTTATTTATTTTTCACGAAGAACTTGATGCCTTTCACACTTCCTGGCGCACCTTGCTCTGCACGAGGCAAATACTCGAAAGCAGAAATGGTCATCTCCTTGCCCATATCCACGATACAAAGATGTGGGAAGGTCGTCCCCTTCTCTGTTTGCCAATAAGTACTCTCCTGAAGGTCGAACATCTTGTCAAGGGTCGAGTTGCCCTTCTCGCTATCGGCATAATAAGCCACCCAGTTGTTGCGGTCGATTCGATTACCCTTGGCATCCTGGAGATACACCTCTGCGATGGCTATCTGGCTGTCACCGCTTTGGCTGCTGTTGCACTCGAAAGCAAAATAGCGACCTGTCACAGGCTTGTCAAGCTTGATGGTTTGCCAACCATTGCCCGCCTTTAAGTCACCTTGCCAGGCTGGTGTCTCGGAGTTCAAATCCATACGATGACCAGGCTCATTGTGCTTGTTGCTCTTTTCGAGGTTCAACTTATCCAATTCTGGATGGTCTTGACAGAAGGCTGTAGGCATGACTTTAGACCCAACTTTACCAGCCTCGCCCTTAGGACCAACGACATCGAGCACGATGATCTCATTCTTGCCCTTTTTCAACCAGCATCCAGGCAGATACAAAGTTTGCTGAGGACCGATTTGCCAGAAACGCCCCAAGGCATGACCATTGACATATACCTGTCCCTTGCCGAATGCCTCCATATTAATAAAGGTATCGCCCACCTTACTGAGGCTGAAGTAGCCACGGTAGTAACCTGCCTTTCTTTCTCCCCAAGGGTCGATTTTAATATCAGCATCAGGATGAGCCTTGGCTACGGCCTCTTCTAATTCCGCATCCGCCATGCTCTTGCCACTAAGTGCCTTCACTGCATTCTGATAATCATCTGGGATAGCAAGCTGAGCCCATGCCGTTGGTTTTAGGGTGATTTCGCCGTATGGTGATTGCGAAGCGATAGTTACATTACCTACAATACCTTTATAGTCCTTGATGGCACGACCAAAGTTGATACGCCCCATACCTTCCACGACGATGGTCAACTTTCCGCCATTTGGCATGGCAGGCAAATCGAGCGACTTCTCATTCTTCACACGGTCTATCTTTCCGATGTACTTATTGTCCAAATATACCTGTGCAAAATCATGGAATTCACCTGTGAGGGTACTTGGCTTGTCATTGGCTGGGAGAGAAACCACGTACACCATCGTTCCCCATCCCATGTCATACTCCTCGAAAGTTTTTGGAGCTTGCTCGACCGTCTTCTTGGTACAGCCATAAATAAGTGGTTTATACTCCGTAAACTTAAAGGTAGGTACACTGATGAGAGGCATCGGAGCCTTTGGCACAGCAGGCAACTTCTTGCCATCATTGTGCTTTGCCATCATCTCACGCAACTCGAAATATTTTGGAGTCGTATGACCATACTCATTAATAGGCGCATCATAATCATACGATGTGACATCTGGTTGGAAACCAGGCGAATTAGCTCCTGCCCAATGTCCGAAACTGGTTCCTCCATGGGTCATGTAGAGGGAAAAACTGATGCCCTTGCTGAGCATCTCATCCATTCCTTCCACCATATCCTTGGCAGGACGTGTCTCGTGACGAGCGCCCCACTTGTCAAACCAACCGCTCCAGAACTCAGAACACATCTTAGGTGCATTCGGGCGAACCTCGCCAAGACGTTTAAACTGATTGTCGATATTGGCACCCGTACCGAAGTTCATAGTCCAAGTCAAGTCATCAAGTCCATTGTTGAGAAAGTTGGAAGACCAATCGCACTGGAAGAGTTCCACCTTGTCGAAACCACTCTCCTTAACAATGTCACGGATGGCACTTACGTATGGCTTGTCCTTGCCGTATGAGCCATACTCATTCTCCACCTGTACCATGATGATAGGTCCGCCATTCTGGATGGTAAGAGGAGCCAACTGCTCACCCACCTTCTTCTCGAACACCTTTACTCGTTCCATGAAATAAGGGTCTTGCTCACGCAGGCGGATGTCTTTCTTCTTGAGCAGCCACCAAGGCAGCCCTCCCATCTCCCACTCCGCACAAACGTATGGACCCGGACGAACGATGACGTACATGCCATTCTTCTGACAGAGACGACAGAACTCAGCCACATCATTGTTGCCAGTAAAATCAAACTTACCCTCCTCCTGTTCATGTATATTCCAGAATACATAGAGGCAAACAGTATTCATACCCAAAGCCTTACACATCTTGATGCGATGTTCCCAATAGGCACGTGGAATACGAGGATAATGTAATTCGGCAGCCTTCACCACGAAAGGCTTACCATTCAAAAGGAATGTCTTGTCACCTGTGGTAAAGGTACCACCCTTCTTTGTCGCCATCAGGTCTGAAGGCGTCATTGTCAAGAGAGAGACAAGAGCCAAGGTTTGAATTGTCTTTGTTATTGTCATAATTGAATATTTGTTTTTATATAATCTCTGCTGTTAAATACTAATTTTATACGACATTGCAAATTTACACAGAATTAGGCAAATTGACGTACAAAAAACAATAATTATAAGAACAAAATGAGAAAAACGAAAAAAAAAGGAGATTAAACATCACTTTTTACAAAAAAACGAGATTATACTGTCCAAAATCGTTCAACAACAGTATAACCTCGTATAAATGATTTACAAATCTTTATCCTTTAAACAAGTCTTTGATTCCACCGATGGAACCGAGAAGGTTGGTTGCCTCGTATGGCAGATATACCACCTTGGCTTGCTTGCCCTCAGCCACCTCCTGCATCATTTGGATATACTTCTGAGCCAAGAGATAGTTGGCAGGATTGGTACACTGGCCTACAGCCTCGGTAATCTTCTGGATGGCGATGGCCTCAGCCTCAGCCTTGCGTATTCGAGCCGTAGCCTCACCCTCGGCATTGAGGATGGCCTGTTGCTTGGCAGCCTCAGCCTTGTTGACGATGGCAGCCTTCTCACCTTCCGACAAGAGACGCTGCTTCTCCTTCTCACCCTCTGAGGTCAAGATAGTGGCACGCTTGTTACGTTCAGCCTGCATCTGTTTCTCCATGGCAACAAGCACGCTCTCAGGAGGAGTGATGTCCTGCAACTCCACACGGTTCACCTTGATTCCCCACTTATTAGTGGCATCATCGAGTACGGCACGCAACTTGGTGTTGATGGTATCACGAGAAGTAAGCGTCTGGTCGAGTTCCATCTCACCGATAATGTTACGAAGCGTGGTCTGGGTCAACTTCTCAATAGCGTTAGGGAGGTTATTGATTTCATACACGCTCTTGAAAGGATCGACAATCTGGAAATAGAGCAGCGCGTTGATTTGCATTTGGATATTATCCTTGGTGATCACGTTCTGACGAGCGAAATCGTACACCTGCTCTCGAAGGTCGATGCTATTGGTGTAGGTGTATCTACCATTGCGCTGAGACACGATGTCCTTGGCATGGTCGATAAACGGAATGATGATGTTGATACCAGGCTTCAAGGTGGCATAATAGCGACCAAGACGCTCGATAATCTTCGTCTCACTCTGAGGGATAATCACGATGGTCTTCTTCACGATAATCAATGCGAGGACCACAAGTACAATCAGTACATAAATTCCAATGCTCATAGGGGAAATAATTTAAAATTAATAAATCTGTTTTAGGCTTGCGCCATTGGGATATAGTAGGGAACTTTTACTGCTCCTTCTCTACTTGCAAGATGATAGACTCTCTGCCTATAACCCTTACCTTGGTGCCCACCTCAATATTCTCAGTTGCCGACGGAGCCTCTGCCTTCCAGTCATCGCCATCAAGCTTTACTCTTCCATAGTCATTAGCGATAATCGTCTGCGACACTTCTCCTATCTGTCCGATGAGAGCATCGGCATTGCTTTTCCTCTCATCAGCCCCTCGGTGTATCGCTTGCACCAAATGTGGACGTATGAGCCAAATGCTCAATACGGAACATACCGCCCATACAAGCACTTGCATCCAGAATGGCAGTCCGATAACGGCTGTCACGATGGAAACGAGCGCACCAATGGCGAAACAAGTGACATAGAAATCACCTGAGGAAAGCTCCATGATGAGACACACAATGGTGATGATAGTCCAAAAGAGCCATAGATTTTGAGAAATGTAGTCGATCATAATCCTCTAAGAATTAAAAATTATAAATCAGGAATCAGAGGGTAAAGCCATGAGAGGGACATCGCAACAAGAATGTTTTAAATCACAGACAGACTGCTACTTACGAGTATTCTTCTTGGTCGTTGTCTTCTTTGTTGTCGTCTTCTTTGTTGTCGTTGTGGTCTTCTTGGCTGTAGAAGTAGTTGTCTTTGGCTTGGTTGCCTCATAATACTTCAACGCTGTAGGCATCTCTTGTTGCAAGGCTGCAATACGTTTGGCATCCGAAGGGTGATCGCTGAAAATATCACTCTTGTTGGTGCTTGAGCCATTGGCCATACGCTGCCAGAATGGGATAGCCTGCTGAGGGTCATAACCTGCCATAGCCGCAAATATCAAGCCCATATAGTCAGCCTCTGTCTCGTTGTCACGAGAGTACTTCAAGTTACGGAAAGAGAAGTACTGGCCAGCCACAGCACTTGCCACGTCGCCTACTCCATTTCCTACTGTCTGGTTGAGCACACCACCCAAGATGTTGGTACCTATCTGCTGGTTCTGCTGCTTGGTCAACTGCTCCGCACTATGCTTTGCCACAGCATGAGCAATCTCATGGCCCAACACGATAGCCAAGCAAGTCTCGTTCTGGGTATAAGGAAGCAAGCCCTCATATACCACAATCTTACCGCCAGGCATACAGAAGGCGTTGGCACTGTTGTCTTGTACGAGGTTAAATTCCCAAGAATAGTTCTTCACATCATTGGCGAAGCCATTGTTCTTCAAATAAGTTTCCACCGCAGTAGCCAACTTCTGTCCCACTCTCTTCACCATAGCCGTGTTGGTGGCATTGGTAGACTTCTTTGCCGTAGCCATGTACTTAGTGTATTCCTGGTTAGAGAGACTCAATACTTGCTCATCAGACACTGAGATACGATGAGTACGACCTGTGAGAGGAACTTTCTGTGTGGTACCGCAAGAAGCAAGTGCCAAAGCTGTCATTGCCACAAAGGCAAATTTCTTTAAACTTTTCATCTTTTCTTTATTTTTACACTCAATTTTAGTTAGTCTTCTACATCTTATTGAAGATTGATATTTCAACATATCCAATCGAAAATCAATATTTCAACATACATACCGCAAAATTAATTATTTTTTGGATAACCACCAAAATATTTACATATTTTTTGAGCACAAAAGCAAGAATATAACATAATTATAACATTAATCACTTCAAATAGTGGTCGCGGAATCTCTTGAGCAGCACAAATCGGTAATCCGTAATCTCATGTTCCACCCTCTTACATAGCTCCACATCACCAACAAGGGCTTTTACCATCACAGGATTATAAATCGTGCCAGCACCTTGCTGAAATTCCACAAGAACTTGCTGGAGGGATTTATTCTTACGATAATTGCGTCCAAAGAAGTCTGTAGCTGCATCAATACAATCGGCGATAGTAACCAAGTCTATGCAAGCCCGCCATGGGGAGGAAGTATTATCGAACGTGGCAGGATAACCTCCTTTGCCATTATACCATTTATGGTGGCCTAAGGCAACATCCTTAAACTGGTCGAACACTGGATCGACACCTAAATAATTGAGAGCCAACTCTGGATGCTTGCGAGTGATGGCAAACTCCTGGTCTGTTAGTTCACGGAAATTATTGTTGATAATTGGCGAGATACCAATCTTGCCCAAGTCATGATAGGCTGCTGCCGTCCCCACCCAATTACGCAGTGTTGAAAGATTGGCTTGCAATTCCTCCACGCTATTCAGCCCTAAGATTCCTATGAATTGCTCTGGGCAGTGTTTTATCATACCATCAAAAAGAACAGTAGCGATACGTTGCACAGAACCTACATGGATGACCGTACCTATCTGAGACTTCACCGCCAACTCGTTCATAAACTCAATTTTCTCATCTTGCGGCAAATACTTGAAAAGAGTCTCTTTATGAGCCAACTCACCCAACATACTTTCAAAAAAGTAAGGATCCCTTGTAATATATGTACGTTGTACAACATCTACAAGTTGGCGGCAAAGGGACATAACTCTCGTTGTACGAGTCTCTTTTAAGATTTGCGGATTGTTATCCATCAGCTCCACTGCCATTGACAACACGTTACCTAATGTCTGGATGTGAAATTCTGTAATGGTATCAAGGCGAGCGGTATTATCAAACAGTTCCTGCGTCAGTTTTTTCACGACACAATCTGCTTCTTCAACACTTATTTCCTTATTTTGGTACTTAGCAAAATAAAAGAACACGGAGTCTTCTGGACACTTTAGCTCAGAAGCCTTGATTTTGTAAAAAGGAGAAGCCTTATACATCTCATCAAGTATGACCGAATCGGCAGGAGTCTTCAGTCGTGAAGTATGATGGATGCGAGCCGCCGTTCGACGGATTTTATCTAAAAACGCATAGGCTCTCTCCTTCTGCTTATCAGACATCAAAAAGGCATTCTTCTTCAAGAACTCCTCATATCGATTAGTTGTATCGTATGCCTCATGAGGAGCGACAAAGCCAAGGGCTGAGAGCGTATAGCAATAATTGACAAAAGCAAGCGGAATAATGCGAGACGCCCTTGGTGAGAGAGAGGCGAAATGGTCTGCCATCCTAATATTCCTCATATAATATTCCTTGGCACGCAGCCCCGCCTCTTCATTTTGGAAACGAGAGATTTCAGCATTGGCAATACCTGCAATGTGATAAAGTAGGACGAGCATATTGGTATCACGCTTGGCTTCATAATGGGGAATCATCAATTGCGTGAAATGGTCTATGAGAAAATTGTCAAAGTCATATTTATTGAAAGCCACATCAATACAAACCATCATTGAATCATAGGCAGCGTCAGGAATCGTCTTCTTTTTCTTTTGGAAATAGTCCGTCATCTGTCTTATCATCTTATTATTCTCCACATACATCTTCTGATAACACTTTGCACGACGCTCCATCATGGCAATCCATTCCGTATCTGACATGTCAAAGTGGATACTGTCATCATAGGTGCGATAAAGCATATAGTTATTTTCTAAAAAGCGGAAGTTCTTAGAAAAAACTGGTACTTGACTCTTTGCCATCGACACATGGAAAAGCATCACTAAAAACGTCAAGATAAAACATCTTGGCATAAAATGACTATCATTAAGAATTGTCAATATTCTCTTTAAAGGATTCTCTACTTTCATATATCATTCACCTTTTTGTAGACTAATTGGGGCAAAATTACAAATAATATATGGTTCTGGCAACTTTTTTGACGATTATTTTTATACAAAAAAAGTAAAAAGTGACGATTTGTAACTTCTAAGAAAAAAAATCCCTGCCATAGGAATCTCTCCTATAGCAGGGATTTTTTATAATGATGAGTAAAGAATGTTGAGTGTTGAATTCTTCAAAGAAGATTCTCTGCTGCACTCGGCATAGCTCAAGCAAGCTTAGCTATGCCCTCGTTTGCAAGAGAATTCTTCACTCTTCACTTTCTCTTAGTATTCGCCCCAAGCCTTGATGTCAATATCCTCCAACTTGGTGGTGCAGAATGCATAGATGAATGCACTTGCCAAGCGACTGTTGGTAATCAATGGCACGTTGAGGTCGATGGCTGCACGACGAATCTTGTAACCATTGCTCAACTCTGAGCTGGTCAGGTTCTTAGGGATGTTCACTACCATGTCAATCTCATGGTTGTGGAGCATCTCCAATGCCTTAGGTGCATCACCGCCCTCAGCTTCCTCTGATGGCCAGAGCACACGGGTGTTCTCAATGCCATTCTCGGTCAAGAACTTGCTGGTACCACCGGTAGCGAAGAGCTTATAGCCATGGTCTACCAACATGTGGGCTGCATCGAGCATATCCACCTTCTGCTTAGCTGAACCTGTAGAGAGCAGAATGTTCTTGGCAGGAATGCGCTGACCTACAGAGAGCATACTCTTCAGGAGTGCCTGAGATGTATCATCGCCCAAGCAACCTACCTCACCGGTAGAACTCATATCCACACCCAATACAGGGTCTGCCTTCTGCAAACGGTTGAAGCTGAACTGAGATGCCTTGATACCTACATAGTCGAGGTCGAAGAGGTTCTTGCTTGGCTTCTCTACTGGCAAACCGAGCATTACACGGGTAGCCAACTCGATGAGGTTGATCTTCAATACCTTGCTCACAAATGGGAATGAACGGCTGGCACGGAGGTTACACTCGATAACCAAAATATCATTGTCACGAGCCATAAACTGGATGTTGAATGGGCCGTTGATATGCAACTCCTTGGCAATCTGGCGACCAACTCGCTTTACACGACGCACGGTCTCCACATACAACTTCTGAGGAGGGAACTGGATGGTAGCATCACCTGAGTGAACACCGGCAAACTCGATGTGCTCAGAGATAGCGTAAGCAATCACCTCGCCATTCTTGGCAACGGCATCCATCTCAATCTCCTTGGCATGCTCGATAAACTTGCTCACTACCACTGGGTGGTCCTCGCTCACGTTAGCCGCCAACTGGAGGAATCGCTTCAACTCTTCCTCGTTTGAGCATACATTCATCGCTGCACCAGAGAGCACGTAGCTAGGACGAACCAAAACAGGGAAGCCCACACGCTCGATAAACTTGTCGATGTCCTCCATAGAGGTCAAGGCACTCCACTCAGGCTGGTTGATGTGGTTGTTGGTCAACATCTGAGAGAACTTAGCACGGTCCTCTGCGTTATCGATGTCCTTAGCCTTGGTACCGAGGATTGGCACATTCTGTGCATCAAGCTTCATCGCCAAGTTGTTAGGAATCTGACCACCGGTAGATACGATGACACCATGAGGCTGCTCCAAGTCGATGATATCCATCACACGCTCGAAGGTCAACTCGTCGAAGTAGAGACGGTCGCACATATCGTAGTCGGTAGATACGGTCTCAGGGTTGTAGTTGATCATCACTGAGCGCCAGCCTTCCTTGCGAATGGTGTTCAATGCCTGTACACCACACCAGTCGAACTCTACGGAAGAACCTATGCGGTAAGCACCAGAACCGAGTACGATGATAGAGCGATGGTCGTTCTCAAAGTTGATGTCGCTCTTTACGCCAGCGTAGGTCACGTAGAGGTAGTTGGTCTGAGCAGGATACTCAGCAGCCAAGGTATCAATCTGTTTAACGACGGGCAGGATGCCATAGTTCTTGCGGAGGCTACGAATCACGAGACCAGCCTTGGTCATATTACCCATCTCCTGCTCCAAACCTACGGCACGAGCAATCTGGAAGTCGGTGAAACCATATACCTTCGCACTGCGGAGCAACTCCTTGTCGAGGGTATTGACGTTGCACTTCTTCATCTCCTCGTCGATGTCGATGATATGCTTCAATTTTTCCAAGAACCACTTGTCAATCTTGGTCAAATCGTGAATCTGATCAACGGTATAGCCCTTGTGCATTGCCTTGGAAATCACGAAGACACGCTTATCTGTAGGCTCCTTCAAGGCTGCGTCGATGTCATCAATCTCCAACTCCTTGTTCTCCACGAAGCCGTGCATGCCCTGACCTATCATACGAAGACCCTTCTGGATAGCCTCCTCGAAGTTGCGACCGATGGCCATTACCTCGCCGACAGACTTCATGGAAGAACCCAATTCCTTGTCAACGCCACGGAACTTACTCAAGTCCCAACGTGGAATCTTACATACCACGTAGTCGAGGGCTGGCTCGAAGAAGGCAGATGTGGTCTTGGTAACAGAGTTCTTCAACTCGAACAAGCCATATCCCATACCGAGCTTGGCAGCAACGAAGGCAAGAGGATAACCTGTAGCCTTAGAAGCCAAGGCTGAAGAACGGCTCAAACGAGCGTTCACCTCGATGACACGATAGTCCTCGCTCTTAGGGTCGAAGGCATACTGCACATTACACTCACCCACGATACCGATGTGGCGGATAATCTTGATGGCGAGGGCACGAAGCTTATGATATTCAGAGTTGCTCAATGTCTGTGAAGGAGCGATGACGATACTCTCACCTGTATGGATACCTAATGGGTCGAAGTTCTCCATGTTACATACAGTGATACAGTTGTCGTAACGGTCTCGTACTACCTCGTACTCAATCTCCTTCCAGCCCTTCAAACTCTTCTCTACCAATACCTGTGGAGAGAATGAGAATGCCTTCTCTGCGAGCTTGTTGAGTTCCTCCTCATTGTCTGCGAAACCAGAGCCGAGGCCACCCAATGCGTAAGCGGCACGGATGATGACAGGGTAACCCAACTCAGCAGCTGCCTTACGAGTCTGCTCGATGTTCTCGCAAGCCTCGCTCTTGATGGTCTTAACGTTGATTTCATCAAGCTTCTCTACGAAGAGCTCACGGTCCTCAGTGTCCATGATGGCTTGTACTGGAGTACCCAATACCTTGACATTGTATTTCTCCAAGATGCCCTGGCGGTAAAGTTCGACACCACAGTTGAGGGCAGTCTGACCACCAAAACTGAGGAGGATGCCGTCTGGCTTCTCCTTCTGGATAACACGCTCTACGAAGTAAGGCTGCACTGGCAAGAAGTAAATCTGGTCGGCAACGCCTTCTGATGTCTGTACGGTAGCGATATTAGGGTTGATGAGCACGGTCTCGACACCTTCCTCACGCAATGCCTTCAATGCCTGCGAACCAGAGTAGTCGAACTCACCAGCCTCACCGATTTTCAAGGCTCCAGAACCCAAGAGGAGCACTTTCTTTATATTTTCGTCTTTCATTATTATCTTCTTTAAATATTATTTCAGTGATTCAACAAACTTATCAAACATGAACTCTGTATCCACTGGACCTGAGCATGCCTCTGGGTGGAACTGGCTTGAGAACCAAGGGTTGGTCTTGTGACGGATACCCTCATTAGAACCATCGTTCATATTAACGAAGAGCTCCTCCCAATCGCTACCAAGCGTCTTGGCATCCACAGCATAACCGTGGTTCTGGGAAGTGATGTAGCAGTTGGTGGTGCCTACCATACGAACTGGCTGGTTATGAGAACGGTGACCATACTTCAACTTGTAGATGGTAGCACCGGCTGCCTTAGAGAGCAACTGGTTACCCATACAGATACCACAGATAGGCTTGCGGCTCTGGCTAATTTGCTTACGGATGATGTTGACAGCATCCTCGCACATATCAGGGTCACCAGGACCATTGGCAAGGAACAAGCCATCGAAGCTCATATCTGTGTAATCGTAGTTCCAAGGTACACGGATTACTTCTACACCTCTATTAATGAGGCAGCGGATGATATTAGCCTTCACACCGCAGTCTACGAGAACCACCTTCTTGCCAGCGCCCTCATTGTAGCGGATGATGTCCTTGCAACTTACCTGGTCTACGAAGTTGACACCCTCATAGTTAGCCTCAGGGATATTGTCTGGCTCATCGTCGAAGATGATCTTACCCATCATCACACCATGCTCACGAAGCACCTTAGTAAGCTCACGAGTATCAATGCCAGTGATGCCTGGCACTTTCTCACGCTTCAACCAGTCGGCAAGACTCTCCACTGCATTCCAGTGGCTGTACTGCTCGCTGTAATCATTCACGATGATGGCAGAAGCATAAATCTTGTCACTCTCCATGAAGGTTGGCAAACCGTTCTCCTCGAAAGTAAATGGTGGCACACCATAGTTGCCCACGAGAGGGAATGTAAGTGTCATCAACTGACCGGCGTAAGAAGGGTCGGTCAAACTCTCTGGATATCCCATCATGGCTGTGTTGAACACAACCTCGCCCGCTACAGGAGCGTCATATCCAAAAGATTTGCCATGGAACTTGGTTCCATCGCTCAATACTAAGGTTACTTTTTTCATATCTGACATAATTTCTTTTATTTCTTATTTGTGATAAACCTTCTCGATGTAGTTTACAAACGATTGGTTGCAAAGTTTGGTTCCACCTGGGGTTGGATAATGGCCTGTGAAGTACCAGTCGCCCTTGTGGTTAGGTATCGCCTCACGCAATCCCTCGATGCTCTGGAAGACGAGCTGGATTGGGGTCTCCATGCCTTCTGGGCGAAGCATCTCCACAATCTTCTCATTGATTTCCTCGGTGGTGAAAGGCTCGTAGATGGCACGCACTGGGTTCACCTGCTCCTCCTTTGGCTTCTCAAGTTCTGCCTTGCAAGCCTCGTAGGTTTCCTCGATGACGTCCTCCATCTTGCGGTCTTTGAGCAGCTGGATGGCTGCACGGAACACGCAGAACTCTTCCAGTCTTGCCATGTCGATACCATAATAGTCTGGATAACGAATCTGAGGCGCACTGGATACCACTACTATCTTCTTAGGATGCAAGCGGTCGAGGATGCGTAAGATGCTCTCCTTCAAGGTGGTACCACGTACGATGCTATCGTCGATGATGACGAGGTTATCTACATGAGGTTCGATGCTTCCATAGGTGATATCGTATACATGGCTCGCCAAGTCGTTACGGCTATTACCCTCGGTGATGAAGGTACGCAGCTTGATGTCCTTCCATGCTATTTTCTCAGAACGAACATAGTCGCCAAGTATCTCATTCAACTCTTCCTTGGTAGGAATATGCCCCAAATTGGCAATCTTCTCAATTTTGGTATCGTTGAGGTAACGCTTGAAGCCATTCAGCATACCATAATATGCCACCTCGGCTGTATTAGGAATGTAGCTGAACACGGTGTGGTCCACATCATAATCCACAGCCTTCAGGATAGGCTGGGTCAATTGCTCACCCAATTGCTTGCGCTCCTTATAGATATCCTTGTCGCTTCCACGGCTGAAGTAGATGCGCTCGAAAGAGCAGGCTGAGTCTCCCTTCTGCTCCATGATGCGCTCGATGCTGCACTCGCCATTTCTCTTTACCAAGAGAGCTGTTCCCGGCATCAACTCCTGCACTTCCTCAGCCTCCAAGTCGAAGGTAGTCTGGAGAACAGGACGCTCACTGGCAAGCACCACGATCTCGTCATTCTTATAATAGAAAGCAGGACGAATGCCCCAAGGGTCGCGCATGGAGAACATCTCACCAGAACCCGTGATACCACATACCACATAACCTCCATCGAAGTCCTTCATCGTGGTCTTGAGCACATTGCTCATCTTCACGTGGTCCTCGATATACTTGGTGATGTCGGTATTCTCCATCTCCATTGCCTTGGCTGCCACGAAGTTACGCTCCACCTCACGATCCAGGCGATGGCCCATCAGTTCGAGCATGATGTATGTATCGCTGTAGATGCGTGGGCTCTGACCTTGCTTGGTGAGTTCCTTGAATATCTCATCCACATTGGTCATATTGAAGTTACCGCAGAGGCAGAGGTTCTTTGCCTTCCAGTTGTTGCGGCGCAAGAATGGGTGAACATACTGAATGCCACTCTTTCCTGTGGTACTATAGCGCAAGTGTCCCATATACAGTTCACCAGCGAAAGGAAGTTCCTCCTTGGCAAACTTGGCATCCGCTAATTGCTCAGGCGCCAAGTCCTTGAAGTTGGCATTAGCCTTGCCGAAGATTTCGGTCACGGCATTCTTGCCCTCAGCACGCTCACGGAACATGTACTCATGCCCTGGCTTTCCTCCGAGTTTCACACAAGCCATACCAGCACCTTCCTGTCCACGGTTGTGCTGCTTCTCCATCATCAGATAGAGTTTGTTGAGTGCGTACATCCAAGTTCCGTACTTCTCCTGGTAATACTCTAATGGCTTGAGCAATCTTATCATTGCCACACCACATTCATGCTTCAATGGTTCCATCTCTCTATTATCCTTATTTAGTTAAATTTGAATATACCTATTATATATAGGAGTTTTCGGCTCCTTCTTTATTATATATAGGAGATTACACTCCCATATTTCTCAGAGCATTCAGCTCCTTTGTTCGCTAAATTCTAAAAAAAAGGGAATCGCTAAGAAATGGCGAATCCCTTTAAAATATCATTCAACGGTAACTGACTTCGCCAAGTTTCTTGGTTGGTCAACATCTTTTCCCTTACAAACAGCGACATGATAAGCCAACAACTGCAAAGGAATGGTAGCCAACAATGGCTCCAAGCACTCCAATGTCTCAGGGAGTTCTATCACTTCATCGGCTATCTTGGAGATGGTTTCATCGCCCTTGCTAACGATAGCAATGACACGTCCCTTGCGGGCTTTTATCTCCTGGATATTCGACAACACCTTCTCGTACATGAAGTTATGAGTGGCTATTACCACCACTGGCATGTCGCTGTCAATGAGGGCAATAGGTCCGTGCTTCATCTCGGCAGCTGGGTAACCCTCTGCGTGGATGTAGCTAATCTCTTTCAACTTCAAAGCACCTTCCAGAGCCACTGGATATTGGAATCCACGACCCAAGTAGATGAAATTACGAGCATAGGTAAAAGTGCGACTTAAGTCGGCTATCTTATTGTTCAACTTCAGCACTTCCTTCATCTTGGCAGGAATGTGCCAAAGCTGGTCTGTTATCTTCTGATAATCAGCATCGGTGATAGTACCCTTCTCGTTTCCGATGGCGAGAGCCAAAAGGATGAGAACGGTTACCTGACCGGTAAATGCCTTGGTAGAGGCAACACCAATCTCAGGACCTACGTGGATATAGGTACCAGTATCTGTCTCACGGGCAATACTTGAGCCGATGGAATTACAGATACCATAGATGAACGCACCTGCCTCCTTGGCAAGTTTGATGGCTGCCAAGGTATCAGCAGTCTCACCACTCTGGGAGATGGCGATGACGACATCGTCCTTCGTTACCACAGGATTGCGATAACGGAACTCAGAAGCATATTCCACTTCCACAGGCACACGGCAGTAATTCTCTATCATTTGTTTGCCGATGAGACCGGCATGCCAAGAAGTACCACAAGCTACTATGATGAATCGCTTGGCATTGAGAAGCTGCTGACGATGGTCGGTGATAGAACTGAGCACCACGCCCATCTGCGTCTTTGTCTCAGAGGTAGCCTCGCTGTCATCAGTCATCACACGAGTCTCAACAGTGCGGCTGACCACACGACCACGCATACAGTTGCGCAAGCATTCAGGTTGTTCAAAGATTTCCTTGAGCATGAAGTGAGGGAAACCACCCTTCTCTATCTGACCTAAGTCGATGTCTACGGTCTGTACCTCTGGGTTGAGCTTTACATTCTGTATATTTACCACCTGCAATGGTTCTCCCAAGCGCATCACTGCTATATTGCCATCCTCCAAGTATACCACCTTGTCGGTATACTCGATGATAGGACTGGCGTCTGAGCCAAGATAGAAGTCACCTTCCTTGCCGATACCCACTACCAATGGGCTCTGCTTGCGGGCAGCGATAATCTGGTTAGGATTGCGCTTATCAAGCAAGGCAATGGCGTAAGCACCGATTACCTGGCGAAGAGCCACCTGAACAGCGGTGAGCAAATCGAGATTCTTCTTAATCTGGATATATTCAATCAGTTGAACAAGCACCTCTGTATCGGTATCACTACGGAAAGTGACACCCTTGGCAATCAAGTTCTTCTTGATAGCCGCATAATTTTCTATGATACCATTGTGGATGATGGCAAGGTTCTTGGAAGAGGAATAATGAGGGTGAGCGTTCACAGACGATGGCTCGCCGTGGGTAGCCCAACGAGTATGGGCGATACCTACGCTACCCGTGATATCCTTATCCGAGCAGAACGCTTCAAGATCTGCTACCTTACCTTTTTCCTTATATACATTGAGAGAGCCATCATTGTTGATGAGGGCCACACCCGCTGAGTCGTAACCACGATACTCCAAGCGTTTCAATCCCTTGATCAAAACAGGATAGGCATCGTGCTTACCTAAATATCCAACAATACCACACATATTTTATTAATTACGAACAATATTAATTACCAACGATGCAATAGAAAGCAATGAAGAAATAACTGAGAACCAAAGGGTTGTAGACTGACCGATATTTGAGTTACGAGCCTTCACCTTGTTTGGTGTCACATAAATCAAGTCATTCTGCTGCAAATAATAATATGGTGAATTAATCAAGTTGGCATCATTCAAGTTGATACGATGTACGTGCTTCTCACCGGCAGCATCCTCACGAACCAACAATACATTGTCACGCATACCATAGATAGTCAAGTCACCAGACTGTGCCAATGCTTCCAACACGCTCATCTTCTCGTATGGAACAGCAACGACACCTGGTCTTGCTACCTCACCGAGCACTGCGACATGATAACTTGCCATTCTCACTGTTACAATAGGATTCTCTGAGGCTGCAAGATAAGTCTTCACCTTTGACTTAATCAACTCCTCAGCCTCTCCCTTGGAAAGACCACCTACATGGAGTGTACCGATAACTGGGAATTCAATGTTACCCCTGTTATCTACCAAGTAGCCCTGCAATGAACCACCACTTGTACTCAACTGTCCATTTGTACCGATGCTGTTAGATACAGCCAAGTTGAATGGAGCCGAAGCCTTAGGGTCGGTAGTGATGACAGTGATTGTAAGTTGATCCTTTGGCATAATCTTTGCCTCATAAAGCATTCTTGAACCAGCTAAACTTACAGAATCAGCATTTTGGAAATAAGCCACATTTTTAGTACTACCGCAACTGCCCAGTACTAAAATCATAGTCAAAGCGACTACTACTGCACTAATTAGTTTTTTCATTGTCGACAAACTTTTAAAATTTTGGTGCAAAATTAATGTTTTTTTTAATATCAGCAAAATTTTTCTTGCTTAAATTACTTAAATACATGAAATCTATTCTTACAGGAAGAAATATCGCATAAAATATGCAATACTTATTCTATAAAAATCACACAAAATTTAGAATCCATACTCATTAAAAAAGGTTGTCTGCCTGCAACCTATGCAGACAAACAGCCTTTCTCTATAAAGCAATACAGATTATTCCTCAATGCCATTGGACGGCAAGTTGAAGGTATAACTGTTATCGAAGATTTTCTTCACCTTATTGATTTCCACGAAAGTGGTACCTCCACCCTCTCCGAAACTACCGCTCAAGTAAGCAATCTTGTCTTCCTCCTGCAAGTAACCTTTCTGGCGCAACATACGCACAGCTGCCGTAAACATAGCCTTGGTAGAAACCTGGTCTTTCTGATAGATTGGAATGATACCATAGCTCAAGTTCAACCAACGCTGCAACTTCTCCTTGTAGCAGATGGCGAGCACTGGGTTTGGACCACGGAATGCAGCCAAGTCACGAGCAGTCTGTCCAGTCTCACCATCGGTGATGATGCCAGCCACACCCAACTGCTTGGTAGCCTCGATAGCCGCATGAGCCAAGAAGAGTTTCTGGTCTATCTTACCATCTTCCATTGGGTCGATGTCATTCAAAGGAGACTTGTCTTTCTCCGCCTGCTCTGCGATACGAGCCATGGTCTGGACAGCCTCAACCGGATACTTACCACTTGCGGTCTCACCAGAGAGCATCAAGGCATCGGTGCGATAGAAGATAGCATTAGCGATATCAGTCACCTCGGCACGAGTAGGACGAGGGTTTTTGATCATGGTGTGCAACATCTGAGTAGCCACGATAACAGGCTTCTGCGCCTTCACGCACTTAGAGATGATGCGACGCTGGATACCAGGGATTTTTTCTATTGGCACCTCAATACCCAAGTCACCACGGGCAATCATGATACCATAAGAAGCATCGATAATCTCGTCAATATTGTCAACACCCTCCTGGTTCTCTATCTTAGAGATAATCTTGATGTCGCTGTGATGCTCATCCAAGATATCCTGAACAGCCTTCACGTCTGCCGCATTGCGCACAAAAGAGTGAGCGATGAAATCTATATCCAACTCGATAGCAAGAAGGATGTTCTTGCGGTCTTTCTCGGTAAGGGCAGGCAAGTCGATATGCTCACCAGGCACATTCACACTCTTGTGAGCACCCAACACGCCCTCATTCTGAACCTCTGCCACCAACATAGGGCCTTGGTTGTCGATTACCTTCATGTCGAGCTCACCATCATCAAACAACAAATCATCTCCCACCTTTACATCTGCAGCAATATCAGGATAGCTCAAGTTGACGATGTCATGAGAAGACTCCATCTCTGGTCGACCAAAGATTTTCACCACATCACCTATATTATAATGTATAGGTTCCTTGACATCTGTAGTTCGCACCTCAGGTCCCTTGGTATCAATCATAATACCAATATGAGGAGACACTGCTCTTACATTCTTCACGATAGTGCGGATTCCCTCTTCTGTGGCATGAGCGGTATTCATACGTACCACGTTCATACCGGCAAAAAACAACTTGCGGATGAAATCCTGATCACAACGACGATCACTGATAGAAGCGACAATTTTTGTTTGTTTCATATCCTTATTACCTATTTCAAATTCTCAAATCCTTCATTTTGACTGCAAAGATACAGCAAAAATCTGGTTTAGCGAAGAAAATGAGAATATATTTTCATTTTTGAGCGTGAAGATTTTATTTAAATCGAAGACAAAACAAAATAAAAGACAAAGTTTTTTATTTTTTTTGTTGAGATGCAGCGTATCTTATCAAAAGATACAGCAAAAATCTGGTTTAGCGAAGAAAATGAGAATATATTTTCATTTTTGAGCGTGAAGATTTTATTTAGATATCCAAGTCTGGAGCCTTCTCCGCACCCGCAGAAGCCTCAAACTTTGGCATTACCTGGAAACCAAAGATACCAGCGATCAAGGCATTTGGCATTTTACGAACCGTCTGGTTGTAGTCTTGCACGGCATCGTTAAACTTTCTGCGAGCCTCGCTGATACGATTCTCCGTTCCTTCCTCCTGCACTTGCAAAGACTTAAAGTTCTCACTTGCCTTCAACTCCGGATACTTCTCCGCAACGACCATCAAACGAGAGAAAGCAGAAGCCAACTCACCCTGTGCAGCAGAATACTGCTGCAATTTCTCCGGAGTAAGGTTGGCAGGATCCAACTTCACCTGTCCTACGGCAGCACGAGCCTTCGTAACAGCCTCGAATGTCTCCTTCTCATGCTTAGCATAAGCCTTCACAATCTTTGCCAACTGTGGCATCATATCCGCACGGCGCTGATACTGAGTCTGCACATTAGCCAACGCTGTAGTAGCCTGCTCCTGTTTATCCACCATACCATTGTAGCCGCTGAACATCCACAACACGAGCACAACGACTACACCAAGAATAATCCATCCTGTCTTTTTCATAATCACTAAAAATTAATTATTTATCAATTGTAATTTATTAATTATAATTTGCATGTTCTCTATTACCATCCTCCACCAGCGCCACCGCCACTGAAGGAACCACCGCCGAAGGAGCCGCCAGAGAATCCTCCTCCAGAAGAGAATCCACCGCCTCCTCCCATAAAGAATGGAGGAAACCAATCATCGTTGCGCCTATTTCTTCGTCTTCTGTTTTGAGGTTGAGGTTTTACGATTCCCATTTTTTCCAAGATATATCTCACAAGGAGATAAATCGGCAAGCTGAAGATGAGAAGGAAGACGATGATAGCCAACGCCCAATCCTCATCGCTATACAAAGTTCCCTCGTCTATATCGGCGATTCCTGTCCTTCCACTTTTCACCTTATTATATATAGCACGACTCAATTGGAAAACAGCCTCGCCAGGATTGCCCTCTCGCATGTTATTGACGATACAAATCCTGGCAATGTCATCGCAATCCACGTCAGTCAGCTCACCTTCCAAGCCACCACCAGGAGCAATAAAGTACTTTTTGTCTTCAACAGCAATCACCACCACCAAGCCGCGATTAGTCTTCTTGTAACCAATCCCATACTTATTGCCAACATCCTGTGCCATTCGGAAAGCATCTTGGTCAGCAACATGTCCCACAATAATTACGACATTCTGCACACCACACTGCACATTCAGATTGCGCAAATAATAATTGGCAGAATCTTTCAGCTCTTTCGGCACATACCCCTCAGGGTCTGAGACATATTGCGTGGAATCTTTTAAATAAGGTATAGGCACATTGTCTGCATTCCACTCTTGACCAAAAGCAAAAGTGGACAAGTGGAAAAATACCACCAAAATCACTATGAAGAATCTTCTAAAAACCATTCTTTTTCTAATTTTGGTACAAAAATACACAATAAAAACCTTATATGCAAATACTTAGAGCATTATTTTTGCAAAAAAAGCCTTAACTTTTTTGTCATGTCGCAAAAAACTTGTATCTTTGCACACCGATTTAGATTAATAAGTTAAAAAAATAAAGAAAATATGACTAAAGCAGATATCATCAACGAGGTGTCTATAGTAACAGGTGTGCCTAAGAAAGATGTAAGCGTCGTAGTTGAGGCTTTCATGGAGCAAGTAAAGAACAGTCTTGTTCAGAAGAAAGAAAATGTTTACCTTCGTGGTTTCGGCAGCTTCAATATCAAGCACAGAGCAGCCAAGACCGCACGTAACATTTCCAAAAATACCACTTTGACCATTCCTGCTCACGACTTGCCAAACTTCAAGCCAGCCAAGAGCTTCATCGCAGAGATGAAAGGCGAAGAGGTAGCCGAATAATTAAAAGAACAGACCTCTCGAAAATAGAGATCACATTATAATAACAATATTTTAAAATTTTAAAATCATGCCAAACGGAAAGAAAAAGAAGGGCCACAAGATGGCTACTCACAAGCGTAAAAAGAGATTACGTAAGAACAGACATAAGAGCAAGTAAGCTTTCATAAAGCCAAAAGCTCTCAGTCAGTTCGCGACTGAGGGGGTATGTCAGCTCACGACAGTTGACATGCCCCTTTTTAGTAATTAACAATTTAAAAAGATTTTTGAAGACTATGACAAGCGAAGTGGTAATTGACGTCCAAAAGAAGGACATCTCTATCGCCCTCTTGGAGGACAAGCAACTGGTGGAATACCAGAACGAACCCCGAGAGGCATCCTTCTCTGTGGGCAACATCTACATCGCAAAGGTTAAGAAACTGATGCCAGGACTTAACGCTTGCTTCGTGGATGTAGGTTATGAACGCGACGCCTTTCTTCATTATCTTGACTTAGGAAGTCATTTTGAATCCTACCAGAAGTACCTTAAACAAGTACAGAGCGACAGAAAGAAACTTGTCCCATTCTCTAAGGCCAGCAGACAGCCGGAACTGGAAAAGGACGGTAGCATACAGAATGTCCTGAAAGTAGGACAGGAAGTGCTGGTACAAATCGTTAAGGAACCAATCTCTACCAAGGGGCCTCGCCTTACGGGAGAAATCTCGTTCGCAGGACGCTACTTGGTACTCATGCCATTCGGTGACAAAGTTTCTGTCTCGTCGAAAATCAAAAGCGGTGAAGAACGCTCTCGACTCAAACAACTCCTGCACAGCATCAAACCGAAGAATTGCGGCGTTATCGTACGCACTGTGGCAGAAGGCAAGAAGGTCGCTGAGCTCGATGCTGAGCTGAAAGTCCTGATGAAGCGATGGGAGGATGCTATCATCAAGGTGCAGAAGACCCAGCAACGCCCGCAACTCGCTTTCGAGGAGACCGGAAGAGCAGTCGCTCTCATACGTGACTTGTTTAACCCATCTTACGAGAACATCTACGTCAACGACGAAGACGTGATGAACGAGGTGAAGAACTATGTTTCTCTAATAGCCCCTGAAAAGGCGGGCATAGTTAAGCTCTACACCGGCAAGGTGCCTATCTTCGACAACTTCAACATCACCAAGCAGATCAAGGCTGCCTTTGGGCGTGTTGTCAACTACCAGCATGGTGCTTATCTCATCATCGAGCACACTGAGGCATTGCATGTTGTCGACGTCAATAGTGGTAACCGCACTCGCGAGAAAGGTCAGGAAGCTAATGCACTCGACGTAAACCTCGGCGCTGCCGACGAATTGGCACGACAGTTGCGACTCCGTGATATGGGAGGCATCATCGTGGTCGACTTCATCGACATGAACTTAGCCGAAGACAGACAGTTGCTCTATGAGCGCATGTGCAAGAACATGCAGAAGGACCGTGCCAAGCACAACATCCTTCCTCTGAGCAAGTTTGGTCTGATGCAGATTACTCGCCAACGTGTACGCCCTGCCATGGACGTCAACGTGGAAGAGACCTGCCCTACCTGTTTTGGTACAGGTAAGATTAAGTCGAGCATCCTCTTCACCGACCAGTTGGAAAGAAAAATCGACCGCTTAGTCAATAAGATTGGTGTCAAGAAATTCAGTTTGTATGTCAACCCTTACGTAGCTGCCTTCATCAACCAGGGCTTCATTTCCTTGAAGCGCAAGTGGCAGTTTAAGTATGGCTTTGGTTTCGATGTGATTCCATCACAAAAGTTGGCATTCTTGCAGTATGAGTTCTACGATAAGAACAACGAGTATCTCGACATGCAGGAAGAGCAAGAGACCAAGTAAGATAGTTTTTGTTTTATCAACTATCACTTACATACGAACTTAAAGGCAAAAAACTCCATCCGATATGCTCGGATGGAGTTTTTTTTATGAAGAAACAACTAAAAGTTTGCAACTTTCTCATCTTCTCTTTCGTCAAAAGAACATTAGAAATAAGATTAGTAATAATATTTAATAAGAAAGGAAAAGAATTATGATTTTAAGTACCACTCCAACCATAGAAGGCCATCCTATCCGTGAATATCGTGGCGTAGTGACAGGTGAAACCATCATTGGTGCCAATTTCATCAAGGATTTCTTCGCCGGTATCCGTGATATCATTGGCGGAAGAAGCGGCTCCTACGAGAGCGTACTCCGTGAGGCTAAGGACACAGCCTTGAAAGAAATGGCAGACCGTGCCGCCTCATTAGGTTGCAACGCCATCGTAGGCATCGACCTCGACTATGAGACTGTAGGCAACAATGGCTCCATGCTGATGGTGACCTGCAGCGGAACAGCTGTCATCATCTAACGGTCTTCTATCTTATAATAAAGATTTTCTATTAGATAACAAGGTAACAAGAGAAACTTTCCAACGTTTTTCTTGTTACTTTCGGATAAAAGTTATATCTTTGCCTCAAAGTTTTAATCCTCAAGCATATGAAAGAGAAAAGATATACTTTGCCAGAAGAGCAAGAGCCTGCTTTTGCAGCTGAGCCAGAACCCAACTATCACGGAAATGCCGCCATGGTACTTCCTGAAGAAGACGTGGCAGAATGGGAAGACAACAACAAAGACATAGATTGGGAAAGAATGCCATTTACTGGTGGTCCAGCCAACGAAGAAGAAGCTATCGCTCGAATTGAAGCGATAGAAGCTGATTACGAAAAGACTGGCATCAGCTATTCTTTAGAAGAAGTTATTGCAGAAAGCCATAAAAGACACCCATGGTTAGGATAAGATTCACCCACTATGCCAAACTCAAATATGACAGTGTCTTAGACTACACATACAAAGAGTTTGGAGCGACCACAGAACGTAAGTTTGAAGCAGTTTTTCTTAATGTGAGTAAACGCTTGAGTAATCATCCCGAATCCTCACCAATGGAACCTCTGCTCAAAGACATAGCCAGACCATATCGCAGTGCTATTATCATGCAAAACTGGAAATTAATCTATCGGTATGACAAAATGGCTAACCTCATTATCATAGTTGACTTTTGGGATATGAGAATGAATCCAAAGACTTTGGTAAAATACTTTAAGAAAAGGAGATAAGCGCATGGAGGACGAACAGGAGCAAGACGACAAGCTTCTGTCTGCACTTCTCTTTAGTTGTTCGGCTTACCCTCCTCTATTTTAAGACCTAACTTATAATAATCAGAAATACGAGTAAGATCATTAACCTTTTGAGCGTTGCTTATATTGGAATAGACATACCATCCATCACATTCATGCTGCCAAATGCGTCCAGGTTCTACCTGTCGCATTTGTTTACTCACTAAGTTAAATCCCCCATGCTCCAATCCTACATCAGGAATTCGTTCCAAACCAATTTTACGCAAAGCATTTATAAATGTATCTATTGCCCTTCGATTCCATACAACAGAACCATCTGGGAATATTACACGCAATCCCTTTGTTGGGTTTTCTACATGCTTTGTTGGTTCTATATTCTGAGTAACAGAATAAGCGACTTCACTCTTTACAGGTGTACTGCTTTTAGGTGTAAGAGTTTTTGCATCAATAATCTCACTAATTTTTGCTTTGCGAGACAAAGCCACACTGATTGGTTCACCAGGATGGTATTCCACAACGAGAACCACATCACGCTTAATCGGCTCCAACCTTGGAGCTATGTCCTTACTCAATGCTGGAAGGATTTCATCCTTAATGATTTTCTCTTCTAACTCCTCAACTTGGCGTAATACGTCTTTTCCAAGGGTTACTCCTGTATCCTTAGAATATTCTATGATGCTATATAGTTTTTCAAGTTTATCCATATCTGCTAACTTTTGACTACAAAAATAACAAAAAGGAAGAAGATGTCCAAACAAAACGAAGAAAATAATGCCTACCAAACAAAAAAACTTGTATTTTTGCTGAAACCAAACTTATACAAATATGATTTACGGATACATTAGAGTCAGCAGTGACAAACAAACGGTAGAAAACCAACGCTTCGAAATCAATAATTTCTGCAAGCGAGAAAATTTAGTTATCGAAGGTTGGATAGAAGAAACTATAAGTGGCACAAAAGCATATAACAAGCGAGAGTTAGGCAAGCTTCTTGCCAAAGTGCAAAAAGACGACCTCATTATTTGTGCTGAACTTTCTCACCTTGGCAGAAACTTATTCATGATTATGGAAATCCTTAACATATGCATGACCAAAGAGTGTATTCTATGTTTTTTAGCGATTACAAAGATACAACTTTTTATTGAGTAACTGTTATTTTTACTCCATTATTTTGAGGTGGGAAACTTTAGTTACTTTATTTTTATAAGACCTCGCAAAAGTAATAAAAAGAATTGGGAATTGCAAGAAAATGGACAAAAAGTTTCGGATTTATGAGATATTTAAAAACGATTTGCATTTTCATTTTCCTTTCACTTTTTTGCATATCGTTGTGAGTATTAGCAGTTTATAGTGAAAGGACATTTCCCGTATGATTAGCCAACATGAGCACTTGCATCTTACTATCACAGCATGGAGAAACCCATAAGCAACATGCTATAACCTCAGTAACATCATAATAAAAGCTAATTAACACCATGCAAGAATGCTATATTTACTGTCGCATGGCAAATATCATACAATCACACGACATATGTCATGCAACCACACGGCATACGCCATACGTTCGCACGACAATTGCCATACAATCTATAAATGCCAATTCTAACAACGAACAACATTGCTTCTAACAACGAACAACATTGCTTCTAACAACATCAAACATTACATTTAACAGCACTCAACAAGGCTTTTAGCCGCAGTCTCTCCGTATCTCAGCAATCGCCTTATGACAGTAAATCCATTCATTTCGCATGGATATGTATCTGACAGCAAAAAGTCCTTTCACTGGAATTAACTGATAATAAAACAGTTATGTCCAAAAGTGAAAGGACTTTTATATTTTACTGAACTATCTTGAAACGGATTCTGAAGGAATGAGATGTCTCATCCCAATTCGTACCAAGCATCACAAACTTGCCTATCTGAGCCGTAGAACGAACGTGCTTGCCTATACATGGGCAAACATCGTAATCGCCAATGCGAACCAAACGCAAGGTCTCACTCGCATCCTCTGGCAAACGATCAAGCTTGACCTCGACAGGGATGTGGTCACGATCCACAAACTCGTAGGTCACAGGCATGTCTTCCTCTATCAAGCGATTCATCTCCACCTCTATCGCCTTCTCTTCCTGACGAGTAGGCTTGTGGTCGATGACAAAGGTCATCTTACTCTTCTTGCGCTCGATATGGGCATTGCGACTGCGCTCACATCCAAACATGCGAACCATCAACTGGTTGAGCAAATGCTCCGCCGTATGAGCAGGCGGGAACTCCTCCTTGTGGTGCTCATTCAAAATGATATCACTCTCTTCCATCTTGACATTGAATTTATATATTCTTACTCCGTTAGCCTCGATAGATACTGGGAAGATGCCGTCCTTCTTCAACTCCACCTTCTTCTTGCCACCCGACCAAAGTTCGGTTACAACCACCTCTTCCTCTGGCAGATGCAGGAAGTCGAAGGCATGGCCAGGAATGCAAACACCTAAGTCACGAGCCTCTGAAGAGAAATTCAACACCACCAACAAAGCCTCATCATCCTTCTTGCGAAGGAAGGCAAAGTTCTTGCGTGGGTCGAAATGGTCAGACGATGGGTTCACATACATCAAGTCGAAGGTATCACCCTCCCTGATTGCCTTTTCCTCATTGGCAAGTCGAAGCATCTGGCGATAAGTGGCCGCAAGATACTTCTGCTCTGGTGCCAAACCGACTCCCTTCTTCGCCATCGCCTTAGCCGACAAGGCTGTTGCACGTGACTTTGGTGTCAAGCAATGATAAGCATTACTCAACGTCTCTGGCGACCAATAGTCGAAGATAGTTGTACGACCATCTACGCCACTGAATCCTTCCTTGTCCATGCCGCGCTCGCCAAACTCCTGTCCGCTATAGAGCATGAAAGGATTCTTTTGGAAGAAGAGGCTCATGGCTGCCGCAGGTATCGCCTTCATGGCATCACCACAGAAGAAATCACTGGCGATACGCTGCTCATCATGGTTCTCCAAGAAATAAAGCATGTGGTCACGAATGTCATCCACCTCTTGCCACTCATGGGTGATGCTGGAAGCTGGGCGCTCGCCACGAATCACACCACGCAGGCAGTCATACATGCCCACCTTATCGTAGAGATAGTCGAAACCAGCCTTTACGTAATTGCGATATTGGCTTGGATCATAAACCTCACCAATGATGACGATCTCTGGGAAACGAGCCTTCAATATCTGTGTGGCATACGACCAAAAAGCAGTTGGCACCATCTCCGCCATATCACAGCGGAATCCATCCACTCCCTTGCTTGCCCAGAAGAGCAAGATGTCCGTCATCTTACCCCATGTGCTTGGCACAGGCTCATAATGATAGCTACGACCACCGGCATCGCAATAGTCAACACCATAGTTAAGCTTCACCGTCTCATACCAGTCATTGCAACCAGGACGGTTATCGAAACGGTCATTACCCGTTGCCTTGGCTGGACTTTCCTCATATGATTCATAGATGGCGGCATCCTTATCAGAATAAGCCTTAAATTCAGGCTTTGATTGGCGCACGTCATTCAAGTCCAAGTCACCCCAAGTATAATAGAAATTGTTTTGGGTGGAGAAGTGCATGTTCTTATCATCATCCTCTCCCAAGTCTCGTACACCTGCTGGTTTGCAGATAGAATGATATTCTCTTGCCACGTGGTTAGGAACGAAATCCATGATAACCTTCATGCCCGCCTTGTGGGTACGCTCGATGAGATCCAACCACTCGAACATACGCATGCTGACATTCTCCGCCAAATCTGGGTCGATGTCATAATAATCCGTGATAGCATAAGGTGAACCAGCCTTTCCCTTCACCACTTCCGCGTGCTGAGTAGGAATGCCATAAGATGAGTAGTTTGTTTGAGTAGCATGACGAATGACGCCAGTATACCAAATATGCGTGAAGCCCATATCATGAATACGAGCCAAGACTGCGTCATCGAAATTATTCAGTTTTCCACACCCATTCTCCTCTATCGTCCCGTTCTCCTTACGAGTGGTGTTCTTATTGCCAAAGAGGCGTGGAAGAACTTGGTAAATTAAAACCTTTTCTTTCATTTAGCGGTTTACTAAGAAAATGAAACGTTTTATCCTCCCGGCAACGCTCTGCCGAGAAGATAAAACGCTATAATGTTTTTGTTTGATTAAGCAATACCATGGGCAGCGACAGTCTTGTCGATGCGACCAATCATACCCTGCAATGCCTTGCCAGGACCGCACTCAGTGAAGTCGTCAGCACCATCAGCGATCATAGCCTGAACAGAAGATGTCCAACGAACAGAGCTTGTCAACTGAGCGATCAAGTTCTGCTGAATCTCAGCTGGGTCTGTATGAGGCTTGCCATCTACATTCTGGTAAACTGGGCACTTAGGAGCAGAGAAAGTAGTATTCTCGATAGCTGCCTGAAGCTCATCCTTAGCTGGCTGCATCAATGGAGAGTGGAAAGCACCACCTACCTTCAAAGGCAAAGCACGCTTAGCACCAGCAGCCTTCAACTTCTCGCAAGCTGCGTTGATAGCGTCTACGTTGCCAGAGATAACGAGCTGTCCAGGGCAGTTGTAGTTAGCGGCAACAACCACGTTACCCTCTGTGCTAACCTCTGCGCAAATCTCCTCTACTTTCTCATCAGGCAAGCCGATGATGGCGGCCATAGTACCAGGGTTAGCCTCGCAAGCCTTCTGCATAGCGTTGGCACGGGCAGCAACGAGCTTCAAACCATCCTCGAAAGCCATGGCACCAGCAGCTACAAGAGCTGAGAACTCACCGAGAGAGTGACCAGCTACCATAGCAGGCTTGAACTCATCGCCCAAGCAGAGAGCAGAGATAACAGAGTGGAGGAATACAGCAGGCTGTGTCACCTTAGTTTCCTTCAACTGCTCGTCAGTACCAGCAAACATAATATCAGTAATCTTGAAACCGAGGATTTCGTCGGCCTTATCGAAAAGTTCTTTTGCCAATGCGTTGTTGTCGTAGAGGTCCTTACCCATACCTACGAACTGAGAACCCTGACCAGGGAAAACAAATGCTTTCATTTTATTTCTTATTTTAGTTTGTTATTTATTGAAAATCTCTTTTGTTATTTATTGAAAATCTTTATTTTCTTTGCCTTGTTACGGCAGAATTCATTCTATATCAACGAATTCGTGTGCAAAGATACAACAATTTTTCGAGATTTTAAAAAGAATATTCAAAATATATAGTTATATATTCTAAATTGCCATAAAAGAACAACTGTCTTTTTATCACAATATTCTAAAAATCATCAAACAAAAAAATCCCTAATGCCTTTCGGCAAAAGGGATTCTTTATCTTAATTTGCTTTACAGTGCGAAAATTATCGTACTTGTAAGTAAGGTAAGGCAAATTACTCAGCAGCTGGAGCCTCCTCCTCAGCTGCCTCAGCAGCAGGAGCCTCAACTGGAGCTTCCTCAGCAGCAGGAGCTGCAACAGGAGCGTTCTCTGCAACAACGTTAACTGGAACCTTAACCTCAACCTCCTTGTGATAGTGTACAGTAGCCTCGTACTCGCCTACCTTCTTAGCATCCTTCATAGTGATGATCTTGCGATCAACCTCGATGCCCTTCTTAGCGAGCTCCTCAGCAACGGTAGCTGCGTTAACAGAACCGTAGAGCTGACCTGTAGCACTAACCTTAGCAGCGATAGTAAGAACGATGCCATTGAGAGCCTCGCCCTTCTTAACAGCCTCAGCCTTGATAGCCTCAAGCTTGTGAGCCTGCTGCTTCAAGTCCTCAGCCAACTGCTTCTTAGCAGATGGAGAAGCGATAACAGCCTTACCTGTAGGGATAAGGAAGTTACGACCATAACCACTCTTTACATTAACGATATCGTTCTTGTATCCAAGACCGATAATATCTTGCTTCAAAATAATTTCCATTCTTCTTCTCCTCCTTAAATTACTTCATCAAATCGGTTACGTAAGGAAGCAAAGCGATCTGGCGAGCACGCTTAACAGCCTGTGCTACACGGCGCTGATACTTCAAAGATGTACCTGTGATACGACGTGGAAGGATCTTACCCTGCTCGTTCAAGAACTTCTTCAAGAACTCTGGGTCCTTATAGTCGATATACTTAATACCGCTCTTCTTGAAACGGCAATACTTCTTCTTCTTTGTGTCGATAGAAGGAGCGGTCAAATAACGGATTTCTGATTTCTGATCTGCCATGATTAAGCCTCCTCTTTTTTACCAAGCTTTGCACGACGCTTCTCTGCGTAAGCGGCAGCATACTTGTCAAGTTTAACAGTCATGTAACGAATTACTTTCTCGTCACGGCGATAGCCAATTTCGAGCTTGTCAATCAAAGTTGGTTCAGCCTTGAACTCAATCAAGTTGTAGAAGCCTGATGTCTTCTTCTGGATGTTGTAAGCCAACTTCTTCAAACCCCAAGCCTCTTCATTCAAAATCTCAGCACCGTTATCGGTGAGCAGCTTCTTGAACTTAGCGACCGTTTCCTTCATCTGTTCATCAGACAAAACGGGAGTCAAAATGAAAACGGTTTCGTATTGATTCATACTACTTTAATAATTAAAAATGTTATTAATAAATTCTTTTGCTTTCCGAAATTCAAGTGTCCAAGAACACCCTTTTCACGAATTGCGGTGCAAAATTACTACTTTTTCTTGAACTAACCAAATATTTTTTGTACTTTTGCACAAAATATTCGTCTCTTTTACAGTATTTTACGATTTTCTTTAGGAAATTCGCCATTTACCTTATTATATAGAGGCGTTTATGGTACATATAAAAAAATATTCGCAAGACACAAAATTTAAAAAGATATGAAAAGATTTGATTCTAAGAAAGTAAGCAAGAAGATGGGCAAGTCCCTCCAGGCTTTGCCTTCCATGGGCATCGCCTTTGTCGTATTAGGCGTTGTCATCCTTGCGGCAAGTTTCACTTTTAGTCTCAAGAGCAACGCCATCCTCTTGGCGGGACTCTTCTTCATTGTTGCGGGATGCATCGGGTATGTTTATTCCCTCAAGAAGGGATGACACCTTTTGTGCCACATGGCTATGCGAAAAGAATGATTGATACGAGAACAAACGACTCGTTACAAGAAAGGGATGGTTCGTCTATCATGAAGAGCCATCCCTTTTTTATTTTTTGCTGCCACTTTCTTTCAGCCATTATCTTAGCTAAGAAAGGCCACTTGTATTAATCCTGCTCAGGAGCAATCAACTTATATCCCTTACCATGGATGTTGATGATCTCAATCTGTGGATCTTCCTTCAAGTGCTTACGCAACTTGGTGATGTATACATCCATAGAACGAGCATTGAAGTAGTTGTCGTCTATCCAAATTGTCTTCAAGGCGAAGTCACGCTGAAGAATCTCGTTGGTATGAGCGCAAAGCAAAGCCAAGAGCTCATTCTCCTTGGTTGTCAACTTGGTCTGCTTCTCACCGATGCTCAAGAGTTGCTTCTGGGTATCGAATGTGAAGTTACCGATGTGATACAAGGTAGACTCCTTGTTCTTCTTGCCACGAACACGGCGAAGAATAGCCTCTACACGGAAAACCAACTCCTCCATAGAGAATGGCTTGGTGATATAGTCGTCGGCACCAATCTTAAAACCTTCGAGGATATCCTCCTTCAAGGTCTTGGCTGTCAAGAAGATGATTGGAATGTCAGCATTCTGCTGGCGAATCTCCTGTGCCAAGGTGAATCCGTCCTTCTTTGGCATCATCACGTCAAGCACCGCGATATCAAACTTATTCTTTGCGAACTCCTTGAAGCCTGCGTCTCCATCAGGACAGAGTGTGGTATTATAACCCTTTGCCTGCAAATACTCGCGAAGCAACATACCCAAATTCTCGTCGTCTTCACAAAGAAGCACTTTTATTGTCTCTTCCATATTCTTATTGTTTTAATTATTAATATTCATTATATTTTTATCGTATAAAGTCGCTTATTAGTCATGGATGACAGGGAGCTTGATGGTAAAGGTCGTTCCTTTTCCGAACTCACTCTCCACCTTGATTTCTCCGTCATGCAAGTCCACAATCTTCTTGACATACGCCAAGCCAAGGCCGAAGCCCTTCACATCATGCACATTGCCGGTATGTACTCGATAGAACTTTTCGAAGATTTTCTTCAAGTTCTCTTTTTTCATACCCATTCCCGTATCGGTGATGGAGAGGTAGAGATGCTGGTCATCATTCCAGGTCTTCATCGTGATGTTGAGCGCCTCATCCGGTTTGCGATACTTCACAGCGTTGTCCATCAAGTTGAAGATGACATTCTGGAAATGTACCTCATCCACATAGATGCTGGAGTCGATGGCCTCGATGTCTGTATAGACCTTACCTCCCGTATGCTCCACACGGAGCGTGAAAGAGTTGGCGATGTTCTCCACCATCTCGTTGAGGTCAAGCTCCTTCTTCTTGAAGACTGCCTTCTTGCGGTCGAACATACTCATCTGGAGGACCTTCTCAACCAAGAAGCGCAATCGTTTCGACTCGTCGTTGATGACGCTGCCCAAGTGCTTCTGCATCTGTTCGCTCTTGGAAACAGATGGGTCGTTGAGCATCTGCGCCGCCAAACTGATACTGGCGATTGGCGTCTTCAACTCATGGGTCATATTGTTGATGAAGTCATTCTTTATCTCCGTGTATCTCTTCTGTCGGAAGATAACGACTATCGTGAAGATGAATGTTATCAGCAAGACCAACGTAAAGATGATGCTCGGTATCATAAACCTCACACTGGAGAAAATGTAACTGTTCATATCCGGGAAATGAACTTTCACCACTCCCATCTTAGACTGCGGGTCGTTGCGGAACAGCACTTGCGAATAGCTGTATTCCTCTCCCTCGTCTGAATAGTCAGGACATCTATAGACCTCTCTTCCATCTTGTGTCGTCACGGTGAAATGGTAAGGAATGTCGATACCATTGTTCATCATCTCCGCCTTCAGGTCCTGGTCCAACTGTTTGAAGTTGATTCTTTCCTTCAATGGTTTCTCGGAAGCCGAATAGAGGATGGAATAGACCACCTCGTCGAGCAATGCCTTTTGGTATACATATCTATTCTTGACGATTTCCTGCAAAGACTTCTGTGTCTCGCTGATAGAGTTCTTGTCACTCCTCAGTATCATCGCCTTAGGCATGTTGCCAGGGTTGGTGGCGATGGTCTTCAATTCGAAGGAAGAGTAGACCGTTCCATCCTTGCCCACCACCGAGTATTGGTGTGAATGCTGAACCGTTCCGTCTGGTTGACCGCTTCGAGTGCCAACGGAATCCTTGCGATTAGCCTTGCGTTCTGTCTCGTTGACATCCTTTTCGAGATAGCGCAAAGTCTCATTCAGCTCCAAGTTTCTTGAAGCTTGATATAGGGCTCTGTTGACCGACTCGTCAAACTGTTCTTTCTTCATATCCACCATTTCTTGGATATAGCTCAACTGTAAGCACAGCAAAGCCAAGAAAGAAAAGCCCATGATAATTGCGATAGTCCAAATAGTTCTTTTCTTCATGGGGGCAAAGATAGGAATTTTCTTAATTGATTAACACTTTTACGTTAACAAATTCATTCGTTTTTTACGATATTAACATTTAAATCGATTTTTAGTTTCAAATGTTCAACTAAACACAAGGCTAAAAAGGATAAAGAAAAGAGAATTGAGAAAGAGATTTTCGAAAGCTCTAAGAAGATAAAGAAAAAAGCTGAAAGCATCGGGGAAGATAAAGGAAAAACCTGAAAGCATCGGGGAAGATGCAGAAAAAAGGGATGCATGTCACCACGCACCCCTTAGCCTTAAAAATTATATTATGAAACAGTTCTAAAAACGAACTCCAACTTATTGACTATTCTTCTTCCTTAGCCAACTCAGCCTCATGCTCAGCAATCAACTTGCCCTGGATATCGTTAGGTACAAGCTCGTAGCTGGCGAACTTAGTAGTGAACGAAGCACGACCACCCGTGATAGAACTGAGGGAGATAGAATAGTTAGAAAGCTCCTTCAAAGGAATCTTCGCACTCAACTTCTGGTAACCAGCCTCGCTGTCCATACCCATGATAAGAGCACGACGACCTTGCAAGTCACTCATCACATCACCCATGAAGTCAGCAGGTACGTATACCTCCAAGTCATAGATAGGCTCCAAGATCTTAGGACCAGCCTGCTTGAAGGCATCGCTGAAGGCATGACGAGCAGCCAACATGAATGAAAGTTCATTACTATCCACTGGGTGCATCTTGCCATCATAAACGATGACACGAACGTCACGGGCATAGCTACCGGTCAAAGGCCCATGCTCCATACAATCCATGATACCCTTCAAGATAGCTGGCATGAAACGAGCGTCGATGGCACCACCTACAACAGAGTTGAGGAATACCAACTTACCACCCCACTCCAAGTCTATTTCCTCACGGCTCTTGATGTTCATCTTGAACTCCTGGCCATTGAAAGTGAATGAAGTTGGATCAGGCATACCCTCTGCGTATGGCTCCACGATGAGGTGAACCTCACCGAACTGACCTGCTCCACCACTCTGTTTCTTATGACGATATTCAGCCTTAGCCTTCTTGGTGATGGTCTCACGATAAGGAATGCGAGGCTCCTCGAAAGTAACATTCAGTTTTTCATTGTTCTCAAGACGCCACTTCAATGTACGGAGGTGGAACTCACCCTGACCACGTACGATAACCTGTCGCAATTCCTTGCTCTGCTCGACAACCCATGTTGGGTCTTCCTGGCGCATCTTCAAGAGGGCAGCCATCAACTTCTCTGTATCCTGGGCATTGACAGCCTTGATAGCACGAGAATACTTAGAGTTAGGATATTTGATGAAGTCGAAGCGCCACTCAGCATCCTTACCATTCAAGGTATTTCCAGTCTTCACGTCCTTCATCTTCACGGTACAACCGATATCACCGGCATTCAACTGGTCCACAGGTACACGGTTGGCACCTGCACAAGCATAAATCTGTCCGATACGCTCCTTGCTACCACGATCAGCATTTGTCAAGTCGTCACCTGGTTTCACACTGCCACTCATTACCTTGAAGTAGCTAACCTCACCGATATGAGGCTCCAAGCCAGTCTTGAAGAAGTAAATGCTTTCTGGGCCGTTAGAGTCAGGAGTGATCTCCTCACCACGGGTGTTGTGCAACTTAGGCATATCGTCAACGAAAGGAACCACATTGCCCAAGAACTCCATCAAGCGATGAACGCCCATTGACTTACCTGCGCAAACACAGAATACAGGGAAGATGCTACGAGTAACCAATCCCTTGCGAATACCTTCGCGCATCTCATCCTCGGTCAAGCTTTCACTCTCGAAGAATTTCTCCATCAATCCCTCATCGTTCTCGGCGGCAGCCTCCACAAGAGCCTTGTGCAATTCCATCGCCTTGTCCATTTCTTCCTCAGGAATATCCTCGATGATAGGAGCACCACCCTCTGGCTTCCAAGAATATTTCTTCATCAGAAGTACGTCAATAAGAGCATTGAAGCCAGGACCAGTCTCAATAGGATATTGTATCTGAACACACTTAGGACCATAGATGTCCTTCATGGTTGCGATGATGTTGTCGAAGTCACATTTGTCGGAATCCAACTGATTGACAAGGAAGATGACAGGCTTGCCCAACTTCTCGGTATAGCGGAAGTTGTTCTGTGTACCTACCTCTGGACCATACTGTCCATTGATAAGGATCACGGCCTGGTCGGTCACGTTCATAGACGTGATGGCACCACCCACGAAGTCATCACTTCCAGGGCAATCGATGATATTAAGTTTCTTGTTGTTCCACTCTACATGAAAAACAGTAGGGAATACAGAGTAGCCGTATTCCAACTCAACAGGGAAGTAGTCGCTCACCGTATTCTTCGCTTCTACAGAGCCTCTACGCTTGATGACGCCTGCTTCAAATAACATACTCTCGGCAAGTGTAGTCTTGCCGCTACCCGCACTGCCCAACAATGCGATGTTTTTAATCTCGTTTGTCTGATATACTCTCATGACGCTTATAGATTTTAAGGGTTATACATTTATTGTCAAAAAGTGATTGGGATTTTACGTCCCTCTCAAGATTTCAGCCTCTAAATTACCACTTTTTTCTGAGATTGCCAAAATTTCACCCCCAAAAATGCCATTCTTTTAAAACATATTAGTAATTTTGCACCTAATTAAAGATATTTTTCGGTATTACACCTTATTATATATAGGGGGAGGAAGAAGAATAAGTCGAAAGGCAAGATAAGAAATAAAGAGTCTACTCAATAAGTATACAAGAAGAAACATGGCAGGATTATATATTCATATACCTTTTTGTGAGAGCCGATGCGTCTATTGCGGCTTTTACAGCACCACATCCCTCAAGTTGCGGGATGAATACATTGATGCGGTTTGCAGAGAGATGCAGATGAGACCCATCGGCAAGGCATTGGGAGACAACAATCAATCCATTGAGACCATCTATCTCGGTGGAGGCACCCCCAGCCAACTCAGCAGCGGGCAACTCTCTCGCCTATTTGCTGCGATTGAGAAGAATTATCCATGCCAAACAAACGATATGGAAATCACCATGGAATGCAATCCAGACGACGTGACGGAAGTCTTCTGCAAGACTTTGCAAATGCTCCCCATCAACCGCATCAGCATGGGAGCGCAAACCTTCTCCAACCAGCGACTTCGTTTCCTACACCGACGTCACAACGCTGAGGAAGTAAAAACAGCCGTTCAACGACTGAGGCGCATTGGCATCCCCAACATCAGCATCGACCTCATGTTTGGCTTTCCCAACGAGACCTTGGAAGATTGGAAGAACGACCTGCAAGAGGCCATCTCTCTCAATGTAGAGCACATCTCAGCATACAGTTTGATGTACGAGGAAGGAACAGCACTCTATAAGATGTTGGAATCAGAAAAGATAGAAGAAATCGACGAGGAACTGAGCCGCCAGATGTATGACACCCTCATCGACATGCTGACAGAGGCAGGATATGAGCAATACGAAATCAGCAACTTCGCCCGCCCTGGCTATCGCTCTCGCCACAACAGCAGCTACTGGCATGAAGTACCCTACATAGGATTAGGTGCCGCTGCCCATTCCTACAAACGTGCCATCAAAGAATCCGGAAAGATGGAAGTTACTCGCAGCTGGAACATAGAGAATCTATCCGAATACATCGAGTCTATCAAGAAAGGCGAGTTGCCTTCTGAAGAAGAGCATCTCGACATCAATACGAGATACAACGACATGATTACCACAGCCTTGCGCACCAAAGACGGAATCGACTTGGAGAAAATGAAAGCGGAGTTTGGAGAAGAACTCCATCATAGGTTGCTCAGTGAAGCCAAGGAGAAGATAGACAGGGGATTGATGCAAATTAGGACAGAAAATGTTTGTAATTCAAAAGACGGCAAAGAAAAACGCCACAACTCTCTTTCCCTGACGAGAGAAGGACTTTACATCTCGGATGACATCATGGGGGATTTCATGATTGTATAACAAACCCAAGAACACAAAAGGCATCTACTTCACATACAAAAAAACTTCACACACAAAACACAACTTCGCCTACAAAAAAATAGAGCCTTGGCAATCAATCTTGCCAAGGCTCTATTTTACTAAAATCGCCATACTTCTTGTATCGCTCATAATAGTACTTCTTGATATTTTCTATCACCTGCTGTTCTGTTTTTTTCTTAGAAACATAAGGTTTTATCATCTGCATAAGAGTAAACAAAACAACCACAACTACGAGCATGATTCCCCAAGAAAGGATTTCACTTCCCATCTTAATCATAGGCTGAACAAGGATACCTACTCCTATCGGAATAATAAAGCACAACCAATCCATTGGTGTATCCAACTTTCTCGATTCCAAGTATTCCGCCCGCAGTTTCTCTGGCGCATTCAATATCAAATGCTTTTGATGCAAAGCCCAATAATCTTCAAATTCTTTCTCCATTCAATAGCCCTTTACTTAATACTACATTCATTAAACCATAAGATTAATCGAAATTCATTGCAAAATTAGCATAAATATTCAATATCACAAAAAATACAGCCCATTTTTCCAGTTCATTTAAGACCATTTAACGATTTTTGCGGTTATTTCCATGCATATCTTGAATAAACAGAATAAAAATTCGCAGCATCAATGTAGACCATAAGAAAACACAAAGCAATAAAAAAAGCAAAAAATAACCTTACTATTTTGCTATATCTTGATTTTCCACTAACTTTGCAGTTCAAATAAAGAAGAAAGAATAAAATAATTATGCAAAATCAATTTTCACGTACGCAATTATTGATGGGCAAGCCTGCCATCGACACACTCATGGGCAGCCGCGTGGCTGTCTTTGGCATTGGTGGTGTAGGAGGATATGTGGTAGAAGCTCTCGCCCGTAGTGGTGTGGGGGAACTCGACCTCATCGACGACGACCGAGTTTGCCTCACCAACGTCAACCGCCAAGTGATTGCCACCCTCAGCACTGTGGGCAAGCACAAGGTAGACGTTTGCGAGGAACGTATCCATGACATCAATCGCCGTTGCATCGTACATAAATACCAGATGTTTTACTTGCCAGAATATGCCGACGCCATCGACCTCTCGCAATATGACTACGTGGTGGACTGCATCGACACGGTGAAGGCAAAGCTCGACCTCATCAAGCGTTGCCATGACCTGAAGGTACCTATCATCTGTTGCTTGGGCGCAGCCAACAAGATGGACGCCTCAGCATTCCAAATTACCGACATCAACAAGACGAAGATGGATCCGCTTGCCAAGGTCATCCGAAAGAAATTGCGCAAGATGAACATCCATAAACTCAAGGTTGTGTATAGCGATGAGGAGCCACTGCGCCCTATCGACGACCCTAACATCAGTTGCCGTTTCCATTGCATCTGCCCTAACAAGGACATGCGCAAGTGTACCGACCGTCGTGACATCCCTGCCAGCAATGCCTTTGTTCCAGCCGCCGCTGGATTGATTTGTGGTGGAGAGGTCATCAAGGACTTGATTCGCATCGCCGGCACTTGGCGTCTGACACCAGAGATGATTGCCGAGAGCCCTGAGGCTAAGGAAGCAGCCGAGAAAGCAGCAGCCAAGGCTGAGGCACACCAGGAGAAATACAAAGCCATCGCCCTTGCCAAGAAGAATGGCACTTGGGTTGATGATACGGTCAGAATGGCATTGCCTTTCGACTAAAAATAAAAGCGTTTTCCGAATGTGGAAAACGCTTTTATTTTTTAGTATTCTCTTTCTATCAACTCCAAGCACATTCGGCTGTTGTGATAAGGACACTTCCAGAAACCAGCCTTGTCATCGTCAAGATTCAAGCTGCCATCCTCAAGCACAGCCCAGTGCCACTCACCATTCTTCTCATCCAAGAGATGCTTGGCAACATAGTTCCAGCAACGGATGGCAACCTCCAAGTTCTCATCGGTACGGAAATACTGATAGAGGTCGATATGGCCGATGATGTTCTCACACTGCACCCACCATTGGCGTTGCAAGTCATACTTGTCACCATCCTTCCAATGCTCATATACCATACTGCCGTCAGGACGAAGACCCTCGTCAGCAGCCTCGGCTATGCGACGGATGATGCGCTCAATCTTATGAAGAACTTCCTTGTCACCCAATACCAATGCCGTCTCATGGAGCAGCCAAGAAGCCTCGATGTCATGGCCATAGCTCTCAATGTTGCGCTTGCCCTCCCACTCGTCATTGAAAAAGAGGTCGAGATGGTATGTCTCCTTGTTGAGCAACTTATCGGTGAAGATGTCGAGCAAGTTGCGGATGCTCTTTTCCAACTCAGGGTTCTTCCATACACGATAGAGATTGGTGTAAGGTTCGATGATATGGAGGTGCGTGTTCATCGTACGACTTCCATTCTCATCCTTATCGCTCAAGCGCATATCGGCAATCGGCTCCCACTCACGAGTCAAAGCCTCTATATATCCATTGTTCTTGCTGTCGAAAGTATGTTTCTCTATGTCATGGTAAAGAGACACGGCTATGTCGAGTGCCTCCTTGTCACCTGTGGCACGAGCATATTCCGACATACCATAGATGGTGAAGCCGATGGCATAAGTCTGCTTCTTGGTGTCAACAGGATTGCCCTTGCAGTCGACGCTCCAATACACACCACCATACTCCTTGTCCAAGAAATGGTCGCGAACGTACTCCTTGGCACGGGTGGCAGCTTCCAGATACTCAGTTTTTTTCAGCACACGATAAGCAGCTGAGAAAGCCCAGAGGATGCGAGCATTCATGATGGCACCCTTCTCTGCCTCTGGATGAACCGTCTCATGACCATCCACCCTACCATAATAACCACCATTCTCGTGGTCGGTCACACGGTCAATCCAATAGTTGAGGATGTTCTTCTCCAAGACATCCTTCATGGTTTGTTTTAAATTTTCCATAGAGGTCTTTAGTTTTATCTGATTAATATCTATTTCATACATCATTATTATCCTTTCTTTTTAAAACCTAAAGTAAACTGATTAACTCCTCGTTATTTCTTGATTGGGAACAACCAAGTGAGCACCATCAACAACAAGGCGATGACGGCTGGGAACAAAGAGAACAACGACCATACCATCGTCAGCACAGAATCGGTGACAGAGGCTGGGTCTATCATTGTGTTACCCATTGAGTCGGTAATCATGTTGGCACCTGCCCAACCCAACAAAAGGGCGATGAGCGAACCAGAGATGGCTGTACCAAATTTCTGAGACATCGTACCTGAAGAGAAAATCAAACCAGTAGCGGAAGTGCCAAACTCCTCGGTATGATAGTCGGCAACATCGGCATACATAGACCACATCAATGGAGAGTATATACCGATACCCACTGAGGTGAGAACCACCAAGGCTATCATCACCCAGATATAGTCTGGACTCATCGGGATGAAGAAGAAGAGAACGGAGAGCACGAGGCAAAGGGTGGCTGCCCAAAAGAACGCCATTCGCTTGCTGCCCACCTTACGGGTGAACCAAGGAGAGACGCCACCAAATATCATACAGGTTACCTCACCGAATGCCATGAATACAGTATAGTTGATTATCAATCCCTCTATCGTCACATTGCCATGCAGACAGTAGTCGAACATATAACCAGCCACAGCATAGCGGAAACCATTGAAGAAATTGGTACAAACGGCGATGGCAGTCATGTACAACCAAGCCTTATTGTGTACCAAGTCAACAAACTGATGGAAAGAGAACTTCTCTGCACGCACAGGCTTCAAGCGCTCCTTTGTCAAAAGACCACAAGCCAAGGTCATCACCGCAGCCACAATACCTAACACAGCACCGATGACAGCATATTGGTGAGCATCCGTTCCACCTACCATCTTCTGGAGATAAGGGAAAGAGAGCAAAGTGACGAAGCCCATGGCGTAAGCACCTACCATACGGAAAGAAGAGAACTGGTTTTTCTCATCATCATTGTCGGTCATCACACCGAGCAAAGAGCCATAAGGCACATTCACCATCGTATAGACTGCCATCATCAAGAGATACAAGGTATAGGCATAGATGCGCTTACCCGTAGGACCGAAGTCTGGCGTATAGAGCAACAAGGCAAAAATCAATCCGAAAGGAATGGCGCCAAAGATGAGCCAAGGACGATACGTACCAAAACGAGACTGGGTTCTATCTGCCAAACTACCCATCAAAGGGTCGGTCACCACGTCGAACATACGAGCGATGAGCATCAAGACAGCAGCATCAGCGAACGAAAGTCCGAACACATTGGTGAAAAACAAAGGGAAAGCTATAGACATCACCTTCCACACGATGCCACCCGCAGCGGCATCACCCATAGCATATGCGATTTTTTCTTTTAAACTTGCCATTTTTAGAATTTCAATTAGTTATAAAAAATATTCATTATCTGCTATCAAAAAAGCAAGCTGGAACTGATACCATCCGCCATTCGATAAAGCAAAAGAACCTCCCCTCTCACTCTTTTTCAGAGCAAGAGAGAAGGTATCCCGAATATCTTTTTCCAAAAAGACGACTAATATTCCCTCACACATGAGGAGCTATTTCTAATTAATCATCTTTCTACTTATACTTTTTAAACCTACATCGGTTCTATCAACCGATTTCCATATAACTATTACGATATTATTTCTATCTTAAGTTACTTGCCCAAGGTCTTCTTGTTCTTGGCAACCAAAGCCTTGATGGTCTCAACGCTCAATGCCGTGCGATAACCATCAGCTGGGGTATTCATGCAGTAGTCTACCAACTTGTCGATGGTAGAAGTAGCCACGTGCATACGAGTGTCGGAAGAAGCATAGTAGATAAATACCTTGCCATCCTCGTCAGCAATCCAACCATTGGCGAAGACTACGTTCATCACGTCACCGATATACTCACCACCCTCTGGTACGAGCAAGTAACCACCAGGCTCAGCAATCACCTTAGTCGGGTCTTCCAATGAAGTCATGTACATATAGAGCACATAGCGGAGACCGCTGGCGCAACCACGTACACCATGTGCCAAGTGCAACCATCCCTTAGGAGTCTTGATAGGATGAGGGCCCTCACCATTCTTTACCTCCTGAATAGTATGGTAGTGACGCGCATTGATAATCTTCTCCTCGGTAATCTCGGCATGAGTAATGTCGTCAACAAGAGCCCAACCAATACCACCACCAGAGCCTGTGTCGATGAAACCATCCTGTGGACGAGTATAGAAAGCATACTTGCCATCCACGAACTCTGGGTGAAGCACCACGTTACGCTGCTGGCTCTTGGTCTTCAAGTCTGGAAGGCGTTCCCAGTTTACCAAGTCCTTGGTACGAGCGATGGCAGCGGTAGCTGTAGCAGCACTCAAGTCACCAGGCTGACTGTCGTCATGACGCTCTGCACAGAACACGCCATAGATATAACCATCCTCATGGGCAGTCAAGCGCATATCATAGATGTTGGTAGCAGGAACGATGTCCTCTGGCATGGTGATAGGCTCATCCCAAAAACGGAAGTTGTCCACACCATTAGGACTCTCTGCCACAGCGAAGAAACTCTTACGGTCTGCACCCTCCACACGCACAACGAGCAAGTACTTGCCGTTCCACTTGATGGCACCAGAGTTCAATGTAGCATTCATCATGATGCGCTGCATCAAGTATGGATTACTCTTCTCATCGAAGTCATAACGCCACTCCAATGGAGTATGCTCAGCTGTCAAGATTGGGTTCTTGTACTTCTCATAAATACCATTTCCCCACTCTACTGGTTCGTTCTTGCGGCTCAACAATTCCTCATGATGAGCACGAAGTGCCTTTACTTTGTCTTGAAAAGTTGTCATTTTCTATATTTTTTTATTATTATTCCAATAAATATAACTTTAAGATTCTATATAAAAACAAAATTCATCCTATATACAATTAAAATTCATTCTATATATAATTAAAATTCGTTCTATATATAATTAAAATTCGTTCTATATAAAAACTACAGAAACTACTTATTCTTGCAGCAAGCCTTTCCTTCAGCCTTCTTGCAAACAGGCTTTACTGCCTCAATGTCCTTGGCGAAGAGCACCTTAGGCTCCTGATAGAACTTCTTGAAGTCCTTGACGATGGCTCCGTCTTTCACACCTGGCAGATAAGCTTCCTCCTCAGGCTTGTCCCAAGCATTGCGCCAGAAGAGCACATAGCTCAACTCGTAATTCTGGAGCACTGGCCAAAGTGCCTTGGTAAACCAATCCTTCTTCTTGGAGATACCACGGCAACCGGTCTCGGTCAACGCAGCCATCTTACCTACCTTCTCCGATGCAGCCTTCATCACATCCAAGGTCTCGGTCAAGTTCTTCTGATAGTTGGCGTCATTGTTATCAAACTCATAGATGTCAACACCGATGAGGTCAACGAAGTCACCTCCTGGATAACGCTCCAAGAACAAGTCCACCGTCTTCTGGTCGCTCAAGTTTGGTGACCAAGCCCAAACGATGTTATTGCATCCTGCCTTCATCAAGGTAACGTAAGTCTTGATGTAAAGCATGTTGTACTGGTCTGGTGTGCAACTATTGGCACCCCACCAGAACCAACCGCCATTCATCTCGTGCCATGGTCGGAAAATAACTGGTACTTTCTCGCCACAACAAGTCTGGAGCGAATTGATGAAAGCAGCCACCTTCTTGAGCCAAGACTCAAACTTCTTTTGTTGCGCACCACCCTCAAGTACAGCCTTTACAGCATCACCCTTAGGATCCCAGGCATTTTCACCTGTCACAGGATTCCATGGATGCCAACTCAAGGTGACGATACCGCCACGCTTGTACTGGGCGATGATTTCATTGCGCATACGGTCGAAAGGCACGCCATCCAAGTTTTCCTTGCTGTCCAACTCCAACTTACCCAAGTCGAAGCCCATGACAGCAGGATAGTCACCTGTCGTCAAGAGCACATCGCTCTTGCCCTCGTCCCATTTCCAGGTGGTACCATAGACTGGGTCGTCCTGGTGACCGAGCATGACACCTTTCTCTTGCAACATGCGCAAGCGTTTCATCAACTTTTTCGCTGGTGAGCAGCAACTCTTCTGTGCATCCATGGCACAAGATGGCTTTGCAGCAGCATCCTGTGTTTTTTCAGAGCAGCATTGAGCATAAGCTCCTTGTAAAGCGAGGCAACAAACAGCCCCCATCAATACTCTTTTAATTATCATACCTTATTATATTTCGTAGTTTAGTAAATATTCTCTTTTTATTTGCCAAGCAAATGCTTTGTCAGGAAGTCCTGCCACTCATCGTATTGCTCCTGATACCAATAATGACCAGTCATCTGGTAGATGCTCAAGGTCTTTGGAGCCTTGATGGTATTGTAAAGCCCGTAAGCGGAAGTTGGAGGAACCACCTCGTCATTATATCCGAAGCTATAATAGCCAGGGACAGTGATACGACGAGCGAAATTGACACCATCGTAATAGCGAGCTCCTTCCACACGAGCCTTTTCTATCTCAGAGAGTTTCTGCTCCTTGCCAGAAGCACCAAAGCTCTTGTCTTCCTTATAGAAATAATGTGGCCATCCACCAGCTACTCCATGAATCTCTGCCTCATAGTCGCACATGGCATCATGAATAGCCCCCAAGAAGGTGACACGTTTGTCGAGAGCGGCAACCGCCAAGGAGAGGAATCCACCTTGTGATGCGCCTGTCACGCCAAGGGTCTTGCCATCCCACTCATCAAGGGAAGCAATCATATCGACACCACGAACGGCACCCGTTACAATACGCTTGTAGGCATTGCGGTTTGGATTGTCCAAGTTGGTATCCCAATAGCCATTCAATGCACCGTTGCCGAGGTCGTCATAGATCTTCTGCTCCATCGTCACAGGCACTCCATGCACACCAATCTCCAAGACGATGCACTTGCCTGCGGCTGTGTAGTTGTCACCAAAGTAAGGACGCACACCTGCTCCTGGGACACGGAGAAGAGCAGGATACTTGCCAGGTTTCACTGGGATGCTCAAGACGCCATACATCTTGGAACCCCAGCGATTATTGTTATAGCTAACCTCATAGACATTCACATCCTTGGTGCATCTCTCAGGAAGAAGCACCTTGGTAGGATTCAAGTCATTTTGGCGAGCCTCATCCAAGGCTTTCTTCCAAAAAGCATCGAAGTCCTTTGGTTCTTGTGCGTATGGCTGCACTTTCTCTGGTGAGAAAGCAGCTGTGCAAAGTCCCTCATAGTTTTTATTGCCTACATGTGCTACAACCTTCAAACGATAAAATCCAGGAGTCTTCATCTCACCGGTCCATTTCATCGTTCCGTCTTTCAAGGTTACACTTTTCTTTGCATTCGAATACATGACAGGACCAGCCTCATAGTCTATCTTTACATTGTCGAGCAAAGTGCCCGACTTGCGTACGTTCACCACAAAGTTGGCTTTCTCGCCCACTTTATAATTCCAGTCTTGATGATCAGGGGTCACTGTCACGACAATGTTGTTACCTCTAATCTGTGCGTTAATGCTCAGAGAGCCTAACACACAGAAGAGGATACCTATAATTATTAACCTAAAATCTTTCATTGTTTGGTTTATTAAGTTATATTTGGCAGTAAAAAATGCCAGGTTAAACATGTTAGTTATCTTATTTTGTTATTCGGTTGCAAAGATAGCACTAATTCACGTAAAATCCATGTACTTTTTTGCTGATTACTTATACTTTCTTTTTCAAAGCAAAAAAAAAGGTGAAAAATCCGAATTTCTTCTGGATTTTTCACCTTATATATATATGTGAAAGCCTCATTATATATATGTATGAAGCTTCACACAATACTCAAGTTTACTTTACACGGTTCTTAACCAATGCATCTACGATAGGAGCTTCATTCTCAAGCCATGTATTATTGTTGTTGCGGTCGATCAAGCCCATCCACCAGAGACCAGCGGTCTTGTACTCATTACACTTAGAGGTGAAGAAGTCAGCATACTTAGCACGCTCTGACATCTCTGGGTGGTCACCGATAGCACCAAACTCACCGAAGAAGTAAGGGATACCAAGGGCACCGCACTTCTTATCTACACGATTGAAGATGGCACTAATCTCAGCCTTCTGGTCATCACCGAAGTCGTAGATGTAATACTTCTCATTATCATCAATCTCCTTCTTGGTTGCCTGGCTCTCACCCTCGTGGTGACGGTTACCATTACAGAACCAGTAAGGATCGTAGCTATGGAAGGTAGCGCAGATATGGTTCTTGTGCATATCCGTAGGAAGCTGAAGAGCATTGACTGCTACATCATTGTTACCTGTATCACCATAAGTAGTAATCAAGAGGTTGCGGAACTCATTGTTACCACCAGTAGCACGAACCACGTCCACAAAGTCTTGCTGCAACTTGGCGATGCTCTTGAAAGCGACATTATCTGTAGAAGTAGGAGCTGTCCAACTTGAATTAGCGTTCAGAATCTCATTGAATGACTCAAAAATTACCTTGTCATTGAAGTCCTTCAACTCTGTAGCTATCTGCTTCCAGATAGCCTGGTAAATCTTGGTAACATTCTCATAGTCCTCATCGGCATGGAGCCAAGCTGAGTTAGGATCACCGCTACCATTATTGGCACCAGCATCATGCTGGATATTGATGATACAGTACATATCCTCATCGTTGATCATCTTAACGATTTCCTTCACACGAGCCATCCAAGCTGCATCGATAGCATAATCCTCATCCTTGGTATAGGTCTTAGAGAACTTAGCGATGTGAGGATACCAGGTTACAGGCAAACGGAGTACATTAAAGCCCTTAGCTTTCAAAGCCTGGATAGTAGCCGTTGTCACCTTTGGCTGTCCCCAAGCAGTTTCCCAGTCATCAACAGTCTTCTCTGCTGGTTTCCACCAGTTACCATAAGGGTTAGACTCCATGGTGTTACCCAAGTTATAACCGAGCACGAAGTTCTCTACCATTTCCCAAGCACTCTCATGACCATCATGGTCACCAGTGATACCATCCTGGTTGATGGCGATGACCTTGGTGAATCCACCAGCGGTAACAGTGAGAGAAGTAGAACGAGGTTCCTTGACGTTCTTCTTGGTTGTCACCTTGAAGTAAGAACGATAGTTGGAAGCAGTAGAATCTGTAATATTCCAACCATATCCCTCATGAGGGGTCACGCTCACCCAAGTGGTATCAGCATCAGGCACGGACACTGCCCACTCTCCCTCGGTGTTGACACCCAACATGGTAGAAGATTCGCCCAAAGGCATTTCGAGCGATTCGATAGCCGCACCATCCTTAGTGATGGTCAATCCTGTCACAGCGACCTTGTCGTCGTTGTCGCTGCAGCTCACGAAGAGAGCTGCAACGAAGAGGAGTGCGAAACTAAATATATTCTTTAATTTCATAATCTTTCAGTTTTTACTTTTTTGGAATGTAAATCACACGGATGTTGTCGAACTTCACATTGATTGAACCAGTTGTTGTACTCTGGTTGATAAGCTGGATTCTGAACTGTGGAATGCCAGCCGACTTGAATTCAGAGAAGCTCTTACCTGCAAAAATGCTAAACTTGTTCAGAGGCACAACTGCGCGATACCACTTACCCTTATAGTTCTTGCCGTTGATGTCTTGAAGGACAGGACCATCAGGATACTTACCAACCTGAGGATTAGAGTCATAACCTCCCTCTGCCCAATCGAAGTTATCATAAGTAGACAAGATGGTATTGCCACCATCATTATTCAAGATTTCATATCTCAAATAGCCCCAGAAAGCACCATTATTGAAATCGCCCTCATCGTTTACATTCATGGTGAGATACAACTCGTCAGCCTTTGCTGAAGAAGGAATGTTATCAGAGAACTGGAAGACATTACCATTCCAATCCTTACGGAAGAAGATCATATTGCCCCACCAGATCTGACCACCAGAATACTTCATACGAGCAAAGAAGCCATCGTCCGTTCTTGAGTTGACATACTTGCAATCAGGATCCCATCCGTTATTGATAGCATCATCATTGTCAAATGTTGTCAAGATAGTAGTATAATCGTAGAAACGATCTACTGTAGCTGAGCCTGCTGGATTAGTTACAGCCAGCACCATATTGTTACCCTCTACAGATGGTTTCTTCTTGAATGGAATATAAATAGAATCCTCTGATTCTGCAACTGTATAGTCGCCATCAGCTTGCTTTAAAGTTACGTCACCGTATGTAATCTGATCAATCTGAGTGAAGTCACGTCCTGTCAAAACCAAGGTCTCACCAATCTCTGGCATATCATTAGAGCAACTTGTGATAACTGGTTTGCCTGGCAAGCGGTTGAAGTTCAAATAAACAGTACCTGCTGCACACTCCAATACCAAGGCTCCATGCTCTGGTGCTCCGTTAGGAACGGTAACATCTATTATAGAAGAGGTACGATAAGCCTGATTGTCTGGATTGATGGCATGGTCTGCCTTCTCTGTCTTAAACTCACAAGCGATATGGTTGCCAGGAACATTGTCGGCATCCCAAACGGTTGTATCGAGGGCATCACCTGTCACATCGGTGAGGTAAACCTTTTCGATGTCAACGAGGTTATAGCCATAAACCTTCATCTCGTTACCAGCCTCACGTGGATAGAGGGCAGCAATACGAGACATGGATGGACCAGGAGCCAATACCTTAAACTGGTATGTGGCTGTACCATGAGAGGTTTCGATACGAAGTTCATCCTTCAAGTCACTATTGAAAGCTGTCAACTTAAAGCCCTTTTCCTCGGTAGGAATGGTAACGATGAGACTGTGAGAAGTGTTCATCGTAGAGTTGAAGCTTACGTTCTGGTCGTTGATGTACACATTATGCACATCGCTCAAGTTATTACCAATGACAGCGATAACCGAACCACAACCAGCCTTACTAAACAAGCTGTCTGCCTTAGCAGGGTCACAAGAGCGGATACCGGTAATCTCTGGAGTACCGAAGCCCTCCTCCTTGTCCGAGCAAGAAGAGACAGTGATGCTGAGCATTGCCAACAAGAGCAATGTCAACAAGCCGAAACTGTGTTTTATATTATTCTTAATCATAAGAAAATTATCTTTTAAATTATCGTTACACTTATTTTTCTACATCCCAAGTGAAGTCGTATGCCTGTGGAGGCAAGCTCAAGTACTTGTTCTGGATGACATCGCTTTCAGGATAAGGCATGAAGATGTTGTTCTCTGAAAGAACTACAGGCTGATAACCAGAAACATACTGAGCCACCAACTCATTGACATTATAGGTATAACCACCATCAACTTTCACTGCGGTGTTATCATCCTCACTAACTGCCAATTTATCATTCCAATATACATGTCCATCATTATCCTTGATGTACCACGTACCTGTGCCAGGAGGGATGACACGATAAGTAAAGGTGCCGTTGGCATTCTTGTAGAGAGAGTTCTCACGAATCTCGAAGGCACGATGCTGCTGACGGTTGAAGAAGTTGAGCATGGTCTGTGGCTTCCAACGATACCATGTCACCATGTCCCACCAGTTGAAGTACTCCATACAGAACTCGATGCGGCGCTCACGGATAATGTCCATCAAGGTGATGCTTGTAGGATGAACAGCCTTTACACGAGCACGGTTGTGAACTGCCTCGAAAGCAGCCAAGGCGTCAGCATCAGAAGTACTCTCGTTATTACCAAGGATAGCCTCAGCCTTCATCAAGTACACATCGGCAAGACGCTGGATGTAAGTATTCAATGGAGAAGCCATCTGAGCAAGAGCTGCTGGCTCCACATCGTTCTTGGTTCCAAGCACACCTTTCTTACACTGCATCCAATTGTGCTTGTAGGTATAACCACCAGAAGCTTTCTTGATGTAGCTATAATATGAGTTAGGTGAGAACCAAGTTGCCTTGCGACGGATAGAGTCGGCTGGATCCTCATTGTAATAGTCAATCATATCGCATGATGGAGACAAGTTACCACCCCACACGTTGACATCAGTTACTTCTGGGAAAGCCAAATCAGAGTAAGTGGCGTTCATAGCTCCCCACTCGCCTGAGTTAGGACTTGCCCAACGCATAGCCAAGACGGTCTCGCTGTTATCATTGTTCTGAGCCTTGAAAAGGTCTTCGTAATCGCTCACCAGAGCATACTGACCACAGTTGATGACCTCATTACAGAGCTGAACGACTTCTTTCAGAGTAGCCTCGTCACGCTGATGGTCTGTGGTAGAACCTTCTTCCCAACCACTCTGTGCCAAGAGAGCCTTTGCCAAGGCAGCCTTTGCAGCATACTTAGATGGGTGATGGTCTGTACCCGTCTCTGGCAACAACTCAGCTGCCTTACGGAAGTCACGAATGATAAACTTCAAGACATCAGCCTCTGTGTTCAATGGCTGGTTAGGATTCTGAACCAACTTGTTGTTGTCCTCGAAGAGAATATTGTCACCCCAGCCACGGAGCAAGTAGAAGTAAGCCCAACCACGCATCAAGTAGCACTCGCCCTCGGCAGACTGCTTTACAGATGGAGTGACATCACTTGTGCAATATTCTTCCAAGTTAGAAAGAGTAGCGTTACTCATGGTCACCACATTGTAAAGAGCTGACCAAGCCAAACTCAATTCCTCTGTCAAGGCTGTTACCTTGAAGTTAGCAAACTCAGCATTTACGTAAGGGTTCCAACCATCATTGGCACGGAAAGAACCCATACCAATCAAGGCACGGCGGTTGAAATTAAACCAAGCCTTGTTGTAAAGAGGCTCCGTACCAGCTCTTACAGCAGCATCTGAAGAATAAAAATTAGGTGCTGTATAATTACCTTGTGGTGTCTTGTCAAGGAAGTCTGACCCACAACTGGTGGTCATGAGCGCAGTAGCAGCCAAGGCAGAAGCCAATAATATATGTTTTGTTTTCATATTATTTCCTATTTTATTGATCATTTGAATTATATGACGCAGAAATTAGAACTGCAACTTCAAGCCGAAGGTATAGATTCTCTGTGATGGATAACGGTAGTTATCGATGTTTTGGAGAATCACACTCTGACCACTTGCACCGATTTCAGGATCATAGCCGTCATAGCCAGTGATGGTAAACAAGTTTTGGATGTTACCATATACTGACAAACTCTGAATCTTCAAAGGTGCCAACCACTTCTTTGGGAAGTTGTAGGTCAAGGAGATAGACTTCAAGCGTAGGTAAGAGCCATCCTCTACGAAACGGCTGCTCACACGGTTGTTGTCGTTCTGGTTCTGACCTGCCGTACTGATTCGCTGTGCGGTTGCATCATTAGGATTGGTTACATATACATTATTAATATCTGTAGCCGAACCATTAGGGTCTATCAATCCCACCTTGGCATAGCCAGCCACTTCCTTCATCATGTTACCATATTTCTCAGGGTTGGTATGTCCCTGGCGAACATAGTTGTAGATGTCGCCGCCCACGCTACCGTTGAAGAAGAAGGTGAAGTCGAGGTTCTTCCAAGTAATGGTGTTGTTCAAACCGAAGGTGAAGTCAGGGTTAGGGTCACCGATGAAGGTACGGTCGTTGTTATCAATCTTACCATCGCCGTTGATATCCTCGAAGATATAGTCACCTACCCAGATGCTGTTTGGTGCAATAGGATACATATTGCCATCACCATCAGCAGGACGAGGTGTACGAACCTTGTTGCCTGATGCATCGAGCAAGTACTCACCCTTGCTGTTCTTCTGGTAGAAGTCATCGGCTGTCTTGTACATACCGATTACATTATATCCATAGAAACGACCAACAGGACCTCCGATCTTTGACAAAGTCAAGGTCTCTGTACCGATGTTACCAGAGATGGTAGCATCCTCGCTGTTGAGGGCAGTCAACTTGTTGCGGTTGATAGAGAGTGTGGCACCTGTACGCCAAGACCAGTCACCCTTGTTGATGTTGACGGTATTCAAGGTAAACTCGATACCTTTGTTTTGGATAGAGCCAGAGTTCACCCAAGGTGAGCTCATACCCTGCCAGTCGTTATTGATGACGTAAGAAGGAAGGGCTGCCTCCATCAAGAGGTTATCAGTCTTCTTCAAGTAAGCATCCACGATAAACTCGATACGGTTGTCGAGGAAGGCAAAGTCCATACCGATGTTCCAAGAGTTAGTGCTCTCCCACTTCAAGTCAGGATTTGGGAAACGAGCAGGATAGTAACCTGTACCCCATGCGGTAGCCACGTTGTTCATGGTAGCACCGTATGCGAAGGAGCCTGTGCTCTGGTTACCTACGAGACCCCAGCCGAGACGGAGTTTCCAGTTGCTCAACCATTTCACATCCTTCATGAAAGGTTCCTGGGTGATACGCCAAGCCACAGCGGCTGATGGGAACCAACCCCAACGATTGTTCTTACCAAAAGAAGAAGAACCATCGGTACGAAGAGTCGCTGTAATCAAATAGCGATCCAAGAGGTTATAGTTCAAACGACCGAAGTAAGACTCGATGGCCCATGGTGTACCATCATCGCCAGAATTAGTCGCAGTTGAAGAGTTACCTACGTTTAATGAATGGATTCTATCAGAGATATAGCCCTTACGAGTACCCTGCAAGCTCTCCCAGTTACCCCACTGAGCCTCATGACCCAACATAATCTGGAAGTGATTGTTCTTCATAGGGTCGAAGTCGTATGTAGCATACTGCTTGAATGAGCTATATTTGCTCAAGGTCTTACCACGAGAGCTTTGGCTCTCCACCTTGATGTTACCATAAGAATATTCAGGAACAAAATAGTAGGAATTACCCCAACCACGGTTGCCACCATATTCGATACGGATGTTCAAGCCCTTGACAGGCTTGATATTAGCGAATACGTTGTAATCCAACTGATAGTTGTTGGTACGGTTTTCCTTCATATTAGCCTCAAAGATAGGGTTGCTATATGAAGTATTGAAGTCGTTGGCCTCTGGCACACCGAAACTTCCGTCAGGGTTGCGAGCTGCCACGTCAGGGAACTGGTTCAAAGCTGTATTGATGACATCGTTCTCTGAGAATGTCAAAGTCTGCTTGGTATTGGAGTATGCAGTATTGAAACCTACCTGCATCCAGTTGGTCACGTTCACGTCAAAGTTGGCACGGAAACTGGCACGGGTAAAGCCTGAACCTACACCGACACCATCCTGGTTCAAATAGCCACCAGAGAGGGAGTAGTGCATATCCTTGTTACCACCACTGATGTTGACAGCATGGTTCTGCATGAAGGCGGTCTGGAAGAGTTCCTTCTGCCAGTCTGTACCATTTGTCAAGAGTGATGGGTCCTTGAAGTCCTCACGGATACCATAGCCACGAGCTTCCTGACGAGCATTATAGAAGTCAGCATACTCATGCAAGTTCATCACGTCGAGGTACTTAGGGATAGCCTGCCAACCTACATATCCGTCGTATGAGATCTGCGCCTTACCATCCTGTCCACGCTTGGTGGTTACGAGTACGACACCATTAGATGCACGAGAACCATAGATGGCGGTTGCTGATGCATCCTTCAAGACCTCGATGGAGGTGATATCAGAAGGGTTGATACTTGCCAAAACAGATGTATTGCTGGTAGTGTTACCACTGACCGGGATACCATCGATGACATAGAGAGGCTCATTACCATTGAAGGAGTTGATACCACGAATCTGCACGGAGATACCACCACCAGGAGCACCAGAGTTCTGGGTTACCTGCACACCGGCGATACGACCCTGCATGGCTTGCTCCATACTGGTGTTGACACCCTGCTTGATAGCCTTCTCATCGATGCTTGCCACTGAACCTGTCAAGTCGGAACGCTTCATGGTACCATAACCGACAACGACAACCTCGTTCAAGCTATGGGAATCCTCTGTCATCACAATGTTGATTTTACCGCCAGCTGGCACCTTTGCCGTCTTGGTGGTATAACCCACGTATGAGATTTCAAGAGTTTGTCCTGGCTTGGCGTTAATGCTGAAGTTACCATCCATGTCGGTAACGGCTCCAACACCAGAGACACCCTTAATTTTGACAGATGCACCAATCACAGTCTCGCCGTTCGAGTCGGTAACGGTACCCGTTATCTTCGACTGAGCGGAAGCTGTCAATGGCAACAACATCATCAAGGACAGTGCAGCACTTCTGCTAAACACAGACTTGCACTTTGAATTTAATCTGTTGTGACTCATAATTTAATGTGTTTATGTTAATTGTTTATTTTTGTCTGTTAGTCTAATTCTTAGTCATTATCTTTTACTAAAATATTAGGTTTGTCAATACATTTGCTCCTTACGGCTGCAAAGTTACTGCATAATTCTTTAAAAACATGGTACTTTCTTGCTGATTGTTAATATAATTTTGCAGCACGTCGCAATTTAGGCGGTTTTTAGCAAGGAATCAAGCGTATAATAAGTGTAAAACCACTACTTTATCACTATCTTTCGGCCTCCGAAGAGATAGATGCCTGCTGCCAAAGATAAGGTAGTTATATCTTCTATAGGTGTAGAAACAAGCCTGCCATCCAAGCTATAGACAGGCTCTTTCTTTGTATTATTTTCTTTCTGATATGATACTTCTTTGATAGCTGTCGATGCCTCCGAAGGTCTTGGATAAATGTTTTGGAATTGCGTGCTTCCCTCAAGACTTCCCTCATGCAAACCTTGATAGATATAGGAATCATCAATGGTGACAGAAGAGCGGTTGAAAACTGCCTCATGAGGATAACCACGATAGTTGGTATCCCAGACAAAAGGAACCACTCCCGCCTTCATCGCCAAACCCGTGACTTGCGAATACCAATAAGTAATGCTCTCATTGTGTTTCTCTTGATCGCCTGCATACAGACTTGCATCCTTGCGAGACGCAGCGTATTCGCCTATGATGACAGGGTAGCCTTTGTTGACAAACTTAGTCTTCAACTTGTTCATCATATCTTGTAGATACTTGTTGGCATCCACATTGGAATTGTTATACCAAATGGTATTGCAAGTACGATCCCAGTTGCCGCTTGGTCCATGCCCCTTCCAATAAAGAGCCACCTTACCCCAACTCTCATCTTTCTTCATCATGGTAAAGATGTAAGGGTCATAGAAGTGAACTTCCACCATCAAACGGTCCTTGGCGGAATCTCTCAACTGAGAGACATCAAAAGTATTAGAATATGCCTTGTCGATATTGGTTTCTGGAGTCTGTACTATCAGCACTCGGTTTGCATTTTTCCCGCCTGTGGCACGCACAGCATCTATGAAAACTTGCTCATATTCCAAGAGGCGATTGGCAAATGCCGAACCATCACTGTCCAATTTCGAGCCAACTGCCTGAGGAGAAGCACCTCCCACACCTGGTTCATTCAAACCAGCAAACAAGACACGCTCGTCATAGTCCTTCAAGGCGTTGGCGATATTTGTCCAGAGCAATCGGAGCTGTTCTTTCTTCTCACTGACATTAGCTTTATCAGTGAATCCATCGTATTCCATCCAGCCACCATCCCAATGGTCATTGATGACAACATAGAGATTGGCATTCAAGCAATAATCAATGATTTCCTTTACTCGGTTCATCCAAGCCTCGTCTATCTTCATGGTCTCTTTATCGACGATATGACCTGCCACCCATCCACATGGGATTCTCACACTGTTGAATCCTTTTTCTTTCAAGAGAGAGACAAACTGTTGGGTAGTCTTGCTACCTTGCCAACTGGTCTCGCTTCCCACACCTGCCTTATTGGTAAAAAGATAATTGGAATTGCAAGCCTCCATCGTGTTACCAAGATTCCAACCAGGCGCCATGAAGTGAGCGAGTTCCGTAGCCGACAAGTCCATCTGCAAGATGCGTGGGTTATCGACTCCTGACTGCGCCCTTATAATATAAATAGGTGTAAACGCCAAGGAAAACAAAAGTATTGCCAATAATTTCTTCATACGATGTTCATTTACTAATGTTTATTCTAATTTGTTGCAAAAATAACAATTATTTGTTTCCGCAAACGTATAGTTATGTAAAAAAATACTGCATAAAATGTAAAAGGAACACGAATAAGGTACGAAACTGCAACAAAAAAAGGACTCGCCTCACGGCGAATCCCCTCACAATGTACTAACTAAAAACTCAAAGTTTCATATTATCTGTCACATATTCATTCTCTTCAACCTATTCTTATTTTAAGACTATTTTCCAATTTTATTCATTCTGTCTACCTGACCTTTTACTACATCAAGGGTAGACTTGTCAGTAGAGAAGACAGAGTTAAGGCCTTGCGCTTCCTGAGCAGGATCGCCCGTATAGTCATCACCTACTTGCCACTGCTCATGCTGTGGATTGGCGAAACCGCCCCATCCCCAGAAGTTACAACCTGCGAAGTAGCCTCCTGTCTCGGCATTGTCAGCCACCTGACTGAACACAAACTTGTAATAGCCATCACGACCTTTCGTCGTAGAAGTGGTAGAGAATGAGAATCCATCACGAGGATAGCCAAACTCTTCCATCACCAAAGGTTTCTTGATGCGGGCACAAACAGCCAAGTGCTCATCGATATACTCCTTGGTGTTCTTGCAAGAGATGTCGAGGTCTTCCAAGAGATGGTCTTTGCGCGCCCAACTCCAGTTGTAAGGCCAGAGATGGATGTTGCAATAGTCGACATTCTTGTCGGCGCAAATGCGTTCCCAGCAATCCAATTCACCCTCGCATCCCCATTTTCCTTCACTACCGATGGAGATGAGATGGTTCTTGTCGAGTGAGCGAATCAACTTACTTGCCTCGGCAAGCCATTTTTCGAAAGCAGGAAGAGCATCCTTGCTGAAGGCACGAGGCTCGTTGCCTATCTGCCAAGACATGATGGCAGGGTCGTCTTTGTATTTTTTCTTTGTATATCTATTGGTTCTTGTAAGTATGAATCGCACATAGTCGTAGAAAAGCTTGTGTGCTTTCTCACAAGAGGCATATTTCGCCACAAAGCTCATGAAGGCAGGATAACCATCCTCGTTAGGGCGTGGAGACTTGCCATATCCAGCCTGTTCGAGATAGTAGCCATATCCACCACTCCATTCCCAAGAGTTGTTGAGATAGAGCACAGCCACCATCTTTCTCTTTCCCATCTCCATGAGGAGGTAGTCGAGACCAGCGAGGATTGTGTCATTGTATACGCCCGGTGCCACCTGAAGCGTAGGCTCCACCTTGGTTTTCACGCCTCGTTCTCCATCGGAGCCGACAAGTATTCTCAGATTGTCGATTCCCATGGACTTCATCTTGTCGAGTTCCTTGCAGAGTCGGTCACGATTACCGCCCTGTCCCTCGGAACCGAGGATGGCGCCATACCAGAAGTTAGTACCTACATAATAATAAGGTTTACCGTCACGTACGAAATGACCATTCTTCACCTGCACGAAGTTGGACTTTGCGGAAAGTCCGAAAGCTGTCATTGCCACGAGTAGAGTTAAAATCAGTTTCTTCATGTCTTTTAGTTTAGAAAAAGAGGGTGGATAATGGCTTATCCACCCTCAAAATCCTTAAATATTTCTATTATTTCTGAACGAACTTCTTACCATTCTGAATAACAACACCCTTGTAAGCCTTGCTTACCTTCTGACCTGCGAGGTTGAAGATTGGAGCATTAGGGTTAGTCTTTGCAGCAATTACAGGATTAGAAATACCAGTAACTTCTGCAACAGTCTTGCTTGTCAAATAAACCTTAGACACAACAATTTTTGTCTCTTGAATGTCTTGCTGACCATAGCCATCACCATCAGGCTTATTAAGATTTTGGAACGCATATACAAGCATTCCTTTCCATGAAGAAATATCAAACGCATAAGTCACAGGAGAATCGCTTGCTGGCAAATCAATTTCGCCTTCGTCATCTTTGACATAATTACCCTGTGCATTTTTTTCTGTTGTTTTGGCACCTTGAAGAGCAATTTTTCCATGACCAGAGACAGAAGCTATTTCAAACACAATTGTATTAAAGTCTGACACATCTTTATTCAACCAATTCTGATCCCAGCCCCAATCTTTTTCTTTAAGAGTATGAGTTCCACCAGTAGCATCAAGTTCCAACTGTTTCTCTATCTTATCCGCTTCAGCCTTAGCAGCTTCATACTCCGCCTGTGACGCAAAATATGCCGCTTTAATTGTTATGGTACCAACCTTATTGTGATTCTGAATCACAATGCTATTTACTGTCTTAGAATGTTCTGGATCAAGTTTAACAGCCATCAAGCCACCAGTTGGATTTATACTGAAAGAAAGTGATGTATTATAATAATTTGGTCCATAATCACCTTTAGTTCCATCAGGTTCATACTGCGCAATCAAACTTGCATCTGCACAAGTTCCTGCACTATACTCTACAACAACATACTCGAAAGCAGACTTATCCGAATATGCCCCACCATTACTATAGTCTACAGCTAACCAGCTCCAACCACCAGGGAAAGTAGCGACGCCATCAGCAGAAACCGCTGGTTGTTCGTTGAGTTTAAAAGCAGAAATGTCAATATCTTCCTTGGCATTAATACTTAACGCTGCAAAAGCAGCCACTACAAAAGTAAAAAACTTTCTCATAAGCTTTTAATTTTTATTAGGTTTATAATGTTAATAATCAATTTAGATTCATATCATCTTTTGACGGTTGCAAAGTTACTGCATAATTTCGAAAAGATATGATACTTTTTTACTAAATGCTTGTACTTTCTTGCCAAACGTCATTTTTCTTGTGAAAAGTAGGCAGAAATGGCACAAAAGTCCATTCTTTTCTCCTCTCCCTATATATAAATAGGTGTAAAGATTCTGCCAAACCTTATCATTTGTTGACATCGCAAAATTACAGCATTTTTCCGTTTCTCATGGTATCATTTGGTTAAAATCTTATGTACAAAATGTTCTTTAAATCTGTTTTAAATCAAAATACAACAACCTCGTATCGGATTTTTCATCTTGTTTAGACAAAGGAACAAAGCCCAAGCCATAATAAAAAGGTAAAGCTTTTGCATAAGCATCTACAGTTACAAATCTACAGCCTGCCTTATTGTCCCTTTGATAAGAAGCTATTATCATATTTACTATCATAGAGCCAATTCCTTTCCCACGGTAATCAAGACTCGTCGCTAAACGACAAATTTTAATAGCAGGATAGCTTTTAAACATTTTTCCTCTTGCAAAAAACTGTTTTCTAAAACGATTATAAGAAGAATTGCTTGGAAAATCTGTCAGTGAAATTCTATCATGCGCCAAACTAAAATAGCCTATCACATCACCTGTTTTTGCATTTTCCAAAATGTAACTTGTAGAAATACGTGACTTGTAATACAAAGGAGCATCATTGATTATGAAATCATTCAAATCTTCATCTCCACAATCAAAAAGCTTGATGGCATCTTGCCCATCAAGCTTTCTGTAAATAATATCAGTCTTATCAAATTCCATCTTTAAAAACTACAATTAACCCCACGACTGCGAAGGAATTCGTAGTCTCTGTCTATTTGGTCCCTACGCTCTTGCGATATAGGAGCCGGATTTTGCATCCTCAATTCAAAATTCCGAGCCTCATCACCATAGAGGATTGGAGTTTCTTTAATTGGTCTTGCCATATTAACTTGCTATTTGTTTTCTATTTTGCAAAAATATACTTTTTTTTTGTTACTTCCAAACAAAATGATAAAAAAAGCAAAGATTTATAGTTTTTTACATCTTAAGAACAAAATGTGAATTTTCTTTTATCAGTAAACACATTGATGATACTTCACCAACCCTTCCATCGGTGATCTCAGCACCTTACCCACGACGAAGCCATTTTCTCGCAAAGCCGAGGCAATGTAGTCTTGAAAGTAATAGGCTATGCTGCCTACAAAACCAACCATCTTTGTCTCAAAAGATGATGCAGCATCAGACAAAGGTACATAATACGCCAAAATATGCTCACAGAAATCCCGATAAACTTCTTTCACCACATCTGACAAAAGCTGAAATTCCACAGAATCCTCTTGGGACTTTTTCTTCAATTCCGCCAACTGCTCACCCACAAAGGTAGAGACAGAAGCCAAATAAGTATTGGCGAGTGCCTGACGATAAATCCTATCTATGACGGCAGCATAATCCATGCCCGACCACTCCATAAACTTCTCCCTCAAGGACAAAGCTTGAGGATTGCGGAAAACCAAACGGAAGAAAGCCTTGCCTATGGCAGTACCGCTCCCCTCATCACCCAAGATATACCCCAATGGAGGCACACCCTTCACGATTTTATTTCCATCGTAAAGGCAACTATTGGAACCTGTACCCAAGATGACAGCTATGCCAGACTCTTGCCCCAACAAAGCACGAGCCGCTCCCAACATATCGCTTGCCGCATGAGTTTCTGACACATTGAAAGCCTGACGCAAAAGTTTTTCCATCTTAGGAATCATGGCATCCGTCACACCACTTCCATAAAAATAGACAGACAAATTCTCTATCGTGCCCACATCCCTACGTTCCTTACAGAAAGACGCACCAGAAAGTTGGACAAGCAAAGGTGACTTCACCTCTTCTTGCAACACACGCAAAATCTCGCCTTCCGACAAATGATAAGGATTCAAGCCTTGCGACTTGCAAGTAGCCACGACCTTGCCATTCTCATCCATCAACGACCAGTCGGTCTTCGTACTTCCACTGTCTGCTATTAATTTCATTTTTTGCCTATTTACACATTATTATATATATAGAAATCCTGACACTTTCCACATGGAGCGTAGGGTTCCATCCGTTATTCAGCTTGCAAAATTAATCAAACTAAAAAATATTACCAAACAAAAAGCAAAAAACTTCCTTGAAATTTTGCCATGTCTCGAATTTGAAGTAACTTTGCACGGAATTATCTATAAAAAAGTTATCAAACTGTAGTAATAAGAGCAAAGAAATAAACATCCCATTATGAAAAAGAGATTATTCGCCATGCTGATGTTGTTGGTGGCCTTCCTGTTGCCAACCCATGCAGTCCTCAAGGAGGCCAACCTCGACACGACCCTCTACATGCTTCGTGCCGAACTGACCCAATACCACATCGACTTGGAAAAGCAGAACCAGATGGCAAAGGCGCAACAGCAAGCCGTCATCAAGGAACTGATCAGCATCGTATCGCAAGCTGACCAGAACTCCATCATGCTCTACTCGCAGCGCAATGGTTATATCTTCGACCTGACCTATGCCTGCCATGAGGCAACAGAACAGTTCAGAAAGTTCAAGTCGAAGGCTGCCCCTTTCCGCAGCATGATTCAGAAGAACAACATTGAGGTGGCTCGTTTCGACTCACTCATCAACTATCTCTATGGCATGAACACCATGTTCCTCAATGACGAGGCACAGTTGAACCGCAATGTCGACCTGACCCTTGCCGTCAACATCCGTCGCCAACTCGTGGAGAAACAGCAACAGCTCAATGAATACATCAAGGCATACGACAGAACTGATGCCAAGTTGAAGGCGCTCAACGATTATGCCAACCGCCGATACGACGACATCCAAGCCAACATCTTCAACAATGGAGGCGACAATTACATCAAGATATTAAGCAAGCTCCAGACCAACTACAAGGAGGCGAAGTCGTCGGTAGAAGAGAAATACAAGCCTGCCCCAGGCATGATGTCGCAATGGGACGTGAGAATCATCGGTATTCTCTTTGGTATCATCATCTTCTATGGCATCATCTCCGTACTGCTCAATATCGGCATCATCCGCTTCCTCATGACCTTCCTCATCAAGAAAGGTTTGTTTGAGAGCATCAAGGAGAATTTCATGGCAAAGCGTCCTTGCATCATCATGGCGATGACCATCGTTACCTTCGCCGCCATCCTCGGTGTCATACGAATGATAGCGCACCAGAATTTCGTGATCATGGCAAGCGGCTTGTTGGTGGAGTTCGCTTGGCTGATAGGCGTCATCCTCATCTCCCTCTTGCTTCGTGTGAGCAACGACCAAATCAAGAGTGCATTCCGCATCTACTCACCACTGATGTTGGTGGGATTCATCGTCATCACCTTCCGTATCATCTTGATACCAAACGACTTGGTGAACCTCATCTTCCCTCCTATCCTGTTGCTTTGCTCACTCTGGCAATGGAACGTCATCACGCGACACAACAAGAAGGTGCCTCGCAACGACATGATATACACATGGGTATCATTGGCGGTGTTCGCCACCAGCACCCTCTGCTCATGGATAGGTTTCACCTTGCTCGCCGTACAGATTATCATCTGGTGGATGATGCAGCTCACCTGTATCCTGAGCATCACCTGCATCAAGGACTGGCTCAACGTATATGCCGAGCGCAAGAACTTGAAGCACAAGCCTATCACAGACAAGTGGTTCTTCCGCTTCCTCAACCAGGTGATTCTTCCTATAGCAGGTGTGCTCTCCTTCATCATCGCCATCTATTGGGCTGCCGATGTATTCAACATGAGCGACACCACATGGATGATATTCAACAAGGACTACATCAAGACCAGCAACTTCACAGCGTCACTCTATAGCATCACACAGGTGGCTTGCCTATACTTCCTCTTCAAGTATATCAACATCACCGCCAACGACCTGATGCGTCATCACTTTGAGAAGGAAGACCCACAGTCGGCAGCCTCAAAGATCGTGATGTTCAAGAACGTGCTGCAAGTCATCATCTGGGGCATCTGGCTGATGATAGCACTCAACCTCTTCCAGGTAGGAAAGTCATGGCTGCTTGCCATCTTCGCAGGTTTGTCTACCGGTCTCGGTTTCGCATCCAAGGACATTCTGGAAAACATCTACTATGGTGTGTCCCTGATGATGGGACGTGTGAAGGTAGGCGACTACATCATCTGTGACGGCACCCGTGGACGAGTAAGCAGCATCAGCTATACCTCCACCATGCTGGAGGCTACCGATGGATCCGTCATCGCATTCCAGAACGCACAGCTCTTCTCCAAGAACTACAAGAACATGACCCGCAACCATGGCTATGAGTTGGACATCCTCGAAGTGGGCGTAGCCTACGGCAGCAACGTGAAGCAAGTGAAGAAGTTGCTTGTGGATGCGCTCAGCAAACTCGATTGCATCTATCACGAGAAAGGTGTAAAGGTGGTACTGAAGAGTTTCGATGACAACTGCATCACCTTGAAGGTCTTGGTTTGGGTAAACGTACTCACGCAATATGCCGATGACGGCACCATCATGGAATGCATCTACGACACGCTCAACGAGCATGGCATCGAGATACCATTCCCACAGCGGGAGATCACCATCAAGAACGTAACACCGGAGATTCCTCCAACAAAGGACTAACGGTGTCAGCCCCATTTATTATTTATTATTTATCATTTGTAATTCAAAAACAATGGCAACATTCATAGCAGGCCCTTGCGTCATCGAGTCGATGGAACTATTGGAAACTGTAGCCCAGGAACTCGTACGCATCAACAAGAAATTGGGTACAGACATCATATTCAAGTCATCCTTCGACAAGGCAAACCGCACCTCCATCCACTCCTTCCGTGGACCAGGTTTGGAGAAAGGCCTACAGATGTTGGGCGACATCAAGGAGAAATACGGACTCCGTGTACTCACCGACATCCACGAGAGCTATCAGGCAGAGGCAGCGGGAGAAGTATGCGACGTGCTTCAGATACCAGCCTTCCTTTGCAGACAGACCGACCTCTTGGTGGCTGCTGCCAAGACTGGTAAGATTGTCAACATCAAGAAGGCACAGTTCTTGAGTGGAAGAGACATGCGCTATCCGGTGGAAAAAGCAATGGAAAGCGGTGCCAAGGAAGTTTGGCTCACCGAAAGAGGCAATTGCTTCGGCTACAACAACTTGGTGGTTGACTTCCGCAACATCCCAGACATGAAGGAGATTGTGCCCAACGTCATCATGGACTGTACCCACAGCGTACAGCGACCAAGTGCAGGCGATGGCAAGACCGTGGGCGACCGTAAGTTCGTGCCAGCCATGGCAAAGGCAGCCAAGGCTTTTGGAGCAACAGGTTACTTCTTCGAGGTGCATCCCGACCCAGACCAAGGCAAGAGTGATGCAGCCAACATGTTGGAACTTGAGAAATTAGAGTCTCTCATCGCGGATTTGCTCGCCTAAAAAGTATATTATATTACTTTGCCAAGTATATTATATTACATGCCCAAGTAATATAATATACTTTCGACAGTAGCATATAGTACATATTTCAAAAGGAAAACAATGGATTATAAAATTAACAACATAGAAGACAAGACGGTTCGTGCCTATGGCGAGCAAGCTCTTCGTGACGAGGCGCAAGCCATACTCGACCAAATCAACTATATGGACGACAACTTCGAGAAAGCAGTGGACATGATGTTCCATTGCCAGGGTAAGATTATCGTCACTGGTGTAGGCAAGAGCGGACATGTGGGTGCCAAGATTGCCGCCACCCTCGCCTCTACGGGAACACCAGCTTTCTACATCAACCCATTGGATGTGTATCATGGCGACTTGGGCGTGATGACAGACAAAGACGTGGTATTGGCACTGAGCAACAGTGGCCAGACCGACGAGTTGTTGCGCTTCATCCCGATGGTACTCCACATGAATGTGCCTATCATCTCCATCACGGGCAACCCTGAGTCCTTATTGGCAAAATACTCCAATTACCATATCACAGTAAAGGTGAAGAAGGAAGCCTGTCCACTCAACCTTGCCCCTACCAGCAGCACTACCGCAGCCTTGGCAATGGGCGATGCCTTGGCCATCGCCTTGATGCAGGTAAGGCACTTCAAGCCTCGTGACTTCGCACAGTTCCACCCCGGTGGTGAATTGGGCAAGCGATTGCTCACTACCGCTGAAGATGTCATGCGAAGCGACGACATGCCTATCATCCCTAAGGAGATGCACCTTGGAGAGGCCATCATACACGTGAGCAAGGGTAAGTTGGGACTTGGCATCTCCGTAGATGCCGAAAATCATGTGATAGGTCTGATTACGGATGGAGACATCCGTCGTGCGATGGAAAAATGGCAGGCAGAGTTCTTCAATAAGTCTGTCAGCGACATCATGACCACTACCCCAAAAGTAGTTCACCCTAACACAAAGATTACAGAGATATTAAAAATCATGCACAAAAACAAGGTTCACACCGTACTGGTAGTAGACAAGGAGAACCATCTGAAAGGTATCGTAGACCACTACGCTTGCATGATTTAAGGAAAGTTAGGAGTTAGAAAAGTTAGGAGTTAGGAGTTTTTTATAAATGAAATTCAGATATTTATTTTTAGTAGCGACTATATGGCTCTTTAGTTCGCTTTGTAGCGCACAAAGTAGCGACTCTCTGATTGTGAACCAACTGCGTGAGAAAGGCATCCGCTTTTCCCACGATAATTCCGTTACTCTATTGATGACGGGACAGGAGAAATTCGATGATATGTTCCAAGCTATCCGACAGGCCAAGAAGAGCGTACACTTGGAGTATTTCAACTTCAGAAACGACAGCATCGCCAAGCTTCTTTTCGATTTGCTCGGCGAGAAGGTAAAGGAAGGCGTAAAGGTTCGTGCCCTCTATGATGGTTTTGGAAATGCCTCCAACAACCAACCTCTCAGAAAGAAGCACATCAAGAAGATCCGGGAGATGGGCATCGAGATATATGAGTACAAGCCGATGAATTTTCCTTGGATAGATGCCGTCTTCAACCGTGACCACCGCAAGATTGTGGTCATCGATGGCCAGATTGCCTATACCGGGGGCATGAACGTGGCAGACTATTACATCAATGGAACAAAGGTTGTGGGAGAATGGCATGACATGCATTGCCGACTCGATGGCTCGGAAGTTAACACACTGCAAGCCATCTTCCTCAAGATGTGGAACAAGGTGAGTGGACAAAACGTACATGGATCGGAATACTACAGGGCTACCAAGAAAGACTACCTGGTAGACAACCTCAAGCCCGACACCACAGCCACGGCTTATCACAAAATGGTAGGCATCATCAACCGAGAGCCCCATATCAGCAAGGACATCATCCGCTATTTCTATGTGAATGCCATCAATGACGCCAAGGATAGCATCAAGATTATCAACCCCTACTTCACCTTGAGCCACAAACTCAAGAAAGCACTGAAGAATGCCGCCAAGAGAGGTGTGAAAGTTGAAATCATGCTCTCCACCAAGAGTGATATTCCACTGACCCCAGACTGCGGATTCTATAACGCCCATAAGTTGATGAAGGCAGGATGCGACGTTTGGATGTACACACGTGGATTCCACCACACCAAAATCATCATGGTGGACGGTAAGTTCTGCACCGTGGGTAGTGCCAACCTCAACGCCCGCAGCTTGCGCTGGGACTACGAGGAGAATGCTGTCATCATAGACCCACATACCACCATGCAACTCATCGACCTCTTCAACTCAGAAAAGCAAGACAGTTTCTTGCTCAATGAGAAAAACTGGAAGGAGTGGCGCACGGGATGGCAGCGTTTCAAGGGATGGTTTGCCGCCAAACTGCTTACACCTTTCTTATAATATAATAAAGGACTATATTCCATAAACAAAGCACGGCATAGTTCTTTCACAAATATGTCATTACTTTTGTGTAAAGAAAAATGACGTAACTTGAAACGGAAAGTGAAATATGCCCTTAAGGCTAATCAAAAATAGCCTTAAGGGAAAAAATATTTAGTGTTAAGGAAAAAAATATTTTCCCTTAAGGGTAATTTTCAAAGTGGTCTAAGGGGCTCTAAAGAAACGAGGAGCGAGCCTTAGCAAACAAAGAACAAGATTGTAAATATTTTTTAGATATATGGAACATCCAATGCCAGAGCTTGCCATCGTGGAAAACAACACCTTGGCAGCCATCGGACTTAAGAGCATACTTGAGAGCGCCATGCCTATGATTCAAGTCAAGACGTTCTGTACCTTTGGTGAGTTCTCCGCCAACTCACCAGAGCATTTCATGCACTATTTTGTATCGATGCACATACTGCTCACCCATCGCAACTTCTTCATGGATGAGAAGCATCGGCACCACACCATCGTGCTGACAACGAGCAATGACCCCAACTCACAGATGAAAGACTTCCACTGCATCTGCGTGAATGTACCAGAGGCCATGCTCATCAAACAGCTATTGGGCTTGCAACGTTCTGGTCACCCTCATGGTGAACACATTCCAAGTATGCCCCAACCTAACAAGGAGAAACAGCTCTCCGACAGGGAAATCGAGGTATTGTCATTGGTGGCACAAGGCAAAATCAACAAGGAAATAGCCGACCAACTCTGCATCGGACTGACCACTGTGATTACCCATCGCAAGAATATTCAAGAGAAATTGGGCATCAAAACCATCTCTGCCCTCACCATTTATGCAGTGACACATGGTTATGTGGACATCAATCATATCTAAAAATAGGTATAGAATTCCTAAAATAGAACCGCTATCACCTCACATGGTGATGTTCTAAAGGCAGAAAGCCATCCCCATAAATGGTGATATAGACAAAAAGATACCCAAAAATAATGATAAAGCCTTCCCCATTATACATGAGGAAGGCTCTATTATTTTAGAAAAAATAACGGTCTACTACCGAAAAACATTACAATTTTACAGTTGAAATATCCACCAAATTGTTGACAATAGCATAAATCGTCAAACCTGCAGGGGAATGAATCTGCAACTTTCGGGCGATATTTCTGCGATGAGTAATCACCGTATTGATAGAGATGAAGAGGTGGTCGGCAATCTCCTTATTGGTCATTCCCTGAACCAAAGCCACGATGACATCTTTCTCACGATCGCTCAACTGCTCATCGCTCTGAGGAGCCTGAGAAATCATACTGGAAATCTTGGCACTCACATCATTCTGGCGCAGTTTACGTTCCTCATTTCTGACAGCAGGAATGAAGATTTCTTCTTCTACCTCGGAGTGGTGAGTAAGCCATTCCTCATTATTATATATATCATAAAGAGTGGCACTGAGCTGGTTGTTGTGCAAGCCATCCGAAGGTAAATACTTGATGATAATACTCTTGAGTTCCTTCAGTTTTAGATCTACCTGGACATGGTGCTTAGAGAAGGTCTCTATGTCGAATGTATCATTGGCATTACCATCGATAAGTGCCTGAACATAAGGGAATACCATCTTTTCCTCGTACTTCATGTGATTGGTGATGCTATGGGCATAATCATCATAAAGCTTGAGAATGAGACGAGCAAGATTGTCCTTCTCATCGAGCGCCTCCACGAGTTCCTTGCGAATGAAAGGCAACTGAAAATCTATGTAGTAGGCATGGGAAGCCTTGAGATAATGCAAAAGTGTAGGTAGCGACAAGCGGTCGGCATTGTCGTACTCCTTATAACCATTGATAGTAAAGTTGACTACCGCCAAGAAAGTATAGGTGTCAACGCTCTGTTCCTCGCAGACCTCACGCACCGTCTTGTCGCCGAAACCTAAGTTGATGCCGAAGCTGCCAAGGCTCTGCAAGATGTTGTAGTTGTCGCGAATGATGCTGATCATCTTGTCGTCAGCCTCATACATCTTCTGATTCTTCATCTTTATTACCTATTTTTTTTGGAAAACATCCATAATGTATCTTGTTCGGGCGCAAAGTTACGAAAAAGTTTTGAAACATGCAATACCTAAAAATGGGGATGGCACAGTTTACCAACTTTTAAGTATTGCAAGGATTTTTAAAACTCCGTACCTTTGCACCCGAAATCGAAAAGGTGCGGTGATGCTTGCCATTCTTGAGTGGATGGGTCTGAACTGTTCATCTGAGTTATCGACCTTGAAGTCGAGAGCGCAAACAGATATCCGCACTTCTTTCTTTTTCAGCATCGCTCCAAGCGATAGGAGGTAGGAATTCTTTCTGAGCCTAATGACGAGGAAACCATTCTGATTAGATTTTAAAGTAAAAAGAGAAGATAACAAAATATAAAATATAAAGATGAACAGTTTAAGAATTGGATTGATGTCTGCAGCCTTGGTTGCCGGTTTGGCAACTGCGAGCGCACAGACAGTTGCTGCTGACAGCGTGATGCAGCACGTGAATGGCAAGCGCCTCAGTATCGGTGGTTATGGTGAGGTGGCAATGAGCCGCAACTTCTATAGCGATGCCGGTAACCGCTACTCTAACGCCAACGCCTACAAGAACGCTCCTTCTCACGGTCGTTTCGACATTCCTCATGCAGTAATTTACTTAGGTTATGACTTCGGCAAGGGTTGGACCATGGGTACCGAGATTGAGTTCGAGCACGGCGGTGTAGGTTCTTCCATCGAATACGAGGCAGAGGAAGCCATCGAGTATGAGCAAGAACAAGAGAAAGGTGGTGAGGTTGAGTTGGAGCAGTTCTGGATTCAGAAATCCTTCGGCCGTTTCGCCAACATCAAGGCTGGTCACATCGTTGTACCTATTGGCTTGACCAACGCTTATCATGAGCCATTAAATTTCTTCACAGTATATCGTCCTGAGGGTGAGAACACCATTCTTCCTTGTACTTGGCACCAGACTGGTATCAGTTTCTGGGGTAAGGCTGGTGACTTCCGCTATGAGGCACAGCTCTTGGCTGGCTTGAACGCCTATAAGTTCAGTCGTAGCAACTGGATCCAGGGTGGAAACAAGAGTCCTTATGAGTTTGAGGTAGCCAACAAGTATGCCGTTGCCTTACGTGTGGACAACTATTCTATCCCTGGTCTTCGCTTGGGTTTGAGCGGTTACTATGGTCAAGCCATGAGCAACACCACTCCATACGATGCAGTATACAAGAACATCAAGGGTAATGTATATGTAGGTGCTTTCGACTTCACCTATAATAGGTACAATTGGGTTGTTCGTGGTAACGTAGATTACGGTTACGTAAGCGACGCCGACAAGATTACCGACCACACCTATCCAGGTACCTCATTGGTAAAGCCAAACGAGTCTGGCAAGAACAAGTACTTCGGCAGCCATGCCATCGCAACAATGGTTGAGGCAGGATACAACGTATTCTCACAGATTTCTTCTTTGCGCAAGCAAAACCAGAAGCTCTATGTGTTCGGCCACTATGAGTACTATGATTCTTCCATCAACAACACCACTGCACAGTGGACCAACAAGAAGATTCTCGCAGCTGGTATCAACTACTATCCAATGAAGCAAATCAGTGTAAAGGCTGAGTACAATCATCGCTTCTTGAAGTCAAAGTACAACAATGAGCCAGCCATCAACATTGGTATTGCTTACGAGGGCTTCTTCCTCTAAATCTCAAGAAAGAAATTTTTAAAAATAAACAATAAATTCAAACACAAAATGAAAAAGACATTCAAAAACGTCATGATGCTCGTTGCAGCCATGACACTATCATTGGGTTTCGCTTCATGTGGTGATGACAATGACGATCCTACAACAACAGGTATCATTCCAACATCAGAAATGTCAGCTGTCGCTGATACTTATATCAACGATGTTGTTTATCCTACATATCAGGATTTGCGCGACAACTGCAAGACCTTGCATGAGGCTTGCGCCAACCTCCACACCAAAGCTCAGGCTGGTACTTTGACCGACGCTGACGTAGAGGCAGCTTGCGAGGCTTTCAAAAACGCACGTCGCCAGTGGGAGCGCAGCGAGGCATTCCTATATGGTGCTGCTACCGACCACGAGATTGACCCACATATCGACTCATGGCCTTTGGACCACGACCAGTTGGTAGAGGCATTGAACAGTTCTGCCGTAATGAATGGCATCAAGGGTCAAGGTTCACAGTACGTATTTGAGAACAATGGCGATTTCGACTCTGTTCTTGGTTTCCACGGACTTGAGTTCGTTCTCTTCCGCAATGGAGCACCTCGTACAGCCGCTATGTTCAATGCTAACGAAACAGAAGAAGGCATGACTACCGTAAAGGGCATTGACGAGTTGGCTTTTGCTGACGCAGTATCTGGCGACATCTACAACATGACAACCTTGCTCCACTATGGTTGGACACAAGATAACACAGACTATTCTTGGATCAACAGCAACTGCAAGTGGGTATTCAGCGTAAAAGACAACTCTGAGGACGAAGAAGGTGGTCACACCACTACTGGTGGTAAGAATGGTCTTTGTGCAGCTGGCACAGGTTATGGTGCATGGTTGCTCAAGGGTGCTACTACAGAAGGTTGGTTCCAGACATGGCAGGAGACCATGGAGAACGCTCTCGTAGCTGGTTGCTCTAACATCTGCCAGGAGGTTTATACCCAGAAGCTCGGTCAAGCTTACCGTGTAGCAACTGGCCAGGGTGGCGAAGATGAGTCTCGCGACTACATCGAGTCTCCATACAGCAAGCGTTCATTCATCGACTACCAGGACAACATCTACTCTATCAAGAACAGCCTCTATGGTACACGTGACGTTAACGCTACTTCTCCTGTTACCAACTCTATGATGAGCATCATGAAGAAGTACAACTACGAGCGTTACAACGACTTGAACAATGCGCTCAATGCTGCCATCAAGGCTCTCGGCGACGCTTATGCAAGCGGCAAGGCATTTGTTGACGCACCTGCAGACCCACAGGTTAAGACTTGTATCGACAAGGTAAATGAACTTGACGATGAGTTGAACCAGGCTGGTGCATGGTTCCGCAAGCAGCGTGTTTCTAAATAAAGCAGATTAAAAAGGTTTCCCTCAGAATGGAATCCTATCAATAAAAAGACAAACGTAGCCACGCCTTATTTCTATGCAAAAAGGCGGGCTACGTATTGTTACGTTTACAAAATACATTACAAAGATACATTATGAAAAAGAATTATGCATGGATGTCTATGGCTCTTGCCATGGCACTCACAACCGTTAGCTGTTCCGACGACAAGGATATTGAAATCGTAGAGACAGATGCTAACTACGTTGGTAAGGAAGTAGGCAACTTCTCTGCCGACGAATGGTATCCTGGTGGTAAATTGGGAACCACTGAGAACACAAGTGGTAAATGCTATAGCGACGAGACTCCTGCTGTCACCAATAGCAAAGCATTGACTGATGCTTTCTTCCAGGGCGAGCAGATGTTTGAGCGTCAATATACTCTCAACACTGGCGCATTCAAAGGCTTAGGTCCTGCTTCTGTACGTCGTTCTTGCTTCGATTGCCATCCAGAGTATGGTCATGGCAAGCGTATGGATTCTTACAAGACACAATATGCCAACGGCAATGGTTACTTGCTCGTTGTATATCATCCAAATTCTCCAGGTTCTAACGACGGTGGTTACATCGGTGAGGTAACAGGTATGCCACAGACACAGGCAACTTCTCCTTTCCTCCCTCCTATCGACGAGAGCCAAATCAATCTCAAATGGGAGCATATCTCTAAGATGGAGACTTCCGACATCCCAGCCATGCAGTTCCCTGATGGCGAGAAGTTCGACTTGATTTACCCTGAGATTTCCATCCCTCAGTCAGCATTCAACACATCGCCAAAGCCAACCAACTATGAGGTTCGTTTGGAGTCTACTATCGGTGTGATTGGTACAGGTTTGATTGATGCTATCCCAAGTGAGGAAATCGCTAAGCAGTATGCATCTGAGGCAGCTTACTTCAAGGGAGCAGGTATGAACGTCAGCGACTACTTGAATCCAAACATGTGGGATGCTGCTAGTGAGAAAATGGCCGCTGGTGCTTACTATAGTCCTTTCGGTCGTGATGGCAAGTACACAACTGGTGGTGTACATGCTGACGGTACCACATTCGACCCTAACACAAAAGATGGAAACAAGAAGCTCATCAAGCGTTACACATACGCTTTGACTCGTGGTTCTTTGCAGGATGGTCCTGGTGCCAACGCCATCTGGAACATTACCAACGTAACACGCGAGGATCGTCCTTGCCTCTATACCACAACTGCATGGGCTACAGCTATGTCAGAGAACAAGGATGTTATCGCAGCTATTAAGAAGGATCCTACTTCACCATATTATAATGATGGTACAGACGAAGGTATCGCTAAGGCTGTGAAGTACTTGTTGGATCCAAGCACCAACCAGTTCGACAATGACATCCACAACTTCACACCAGAGCAGAGCATGGACGACTTCTACGCCTTCATGGTATGGCACCGTGGTCTTGCTATCCCTCGTGCTCGCAACTTGAACGACCCACAGGTACAGCAGGGCAAGAAGCTCTTTATGGAATGGGGTTGCGCTAACTGCCACCGTGCCAAGTGGACAACAGGCGATGACAACTACGTAACATCTAAGTATATCGCAGACAAGCCATTGCCACGTTATCAGAACCAGACCATCTATCCATATTCAGACTTCATCCAGCACAAGCTCTACATGAAGAATGATATCCATGGTTCATGGTGCCGCACCACTCCACTTTGGGGTCGTGGCTTGTCACTCATCAACACTGGTGCTGAGGACCGCTTGCACGACTGCCGTGCTCGCAATGAGGTTGAGGCTATCATGTGGCACTGCTACAGCAAAGAAAGCCACGCTTATGCTTCTGCACTCAACTTCTACAAGGCATCAAAGGCAGACCGTGATGCAGTGGTTAAGTTCTTGCGCTCTATCTAATCATCGCATCAGGTAGAAGATTTTCAGAAATACATAGCATTCGCTATCCTATATCAGAAAGCTGCCAAGTCCAATCAACTTGGCAGCTTTTTTACATCATATTGTGTAAATACTTGTCTAAAAAGCATTGTCTTCTCAAAAGAAAATCGTAACTTTGCAGCAGAAATACGAAAATCTATAAAATAAGGAGGTATTATTATGGCAAGACCAATCAGAGAAACGCCGATTCTTTATGGTAAGAATGCGGAACGATTCATGGAACACATGAAGGAAGTAGAAAACATGAGTGAGGAACAACGTAAGGCAAATCGCGAAAGAGCGAGAGCCGCTTACGAGAGTTTAATCACAGAAGTAGAATATTAAATGCGAAAATCGAATGAAATTAAAACTATTAAAAGAAGATTATTCGATTAAGCCATTCGATTGCGGCGATGCCGACTTGAATGGCTTTCTCGTAGAAGATGCTATAGCTTTTTATACAAAGAGAATTGGCAAAACATTCATTATTTTAGACAACGAGAATATTGTTGCATATTTTTGCCTTCTAAATGACAAAATTACGAAATTAGAAGCCTCAAATAGTGCGTGGAAGAAAGTTAAGAAACTATTTCCTAAAGGAAAACATTTCAGCAGTTACCCAGCCATTAAAATAGGTAGATTAGCTGTTTCTAAAGACTATAGACATTTAGGAATAGGAAGTAAAATAATGGATATGATAAAGCATGTACTTTATTCTGAAGTCTCTCATTCCTATTTCCGTTTTCTAACTGTTGATGCCTATATTTCCGCAATTCCGTTTTATGAGAAAAACGACTTTAGATTTCTCGATGCGGAAGACAAGAATAAACATACACGACTGATGTATTATGATATGTTAGAAATGTAATCATATTCAAAGTTCACAAATGGTTAAAAAGATAATTTTCACCCTTTACATTCTTGTACTCATTAGTATGGCTATCGCCACTATTGTAGAGAAAAGCCAGGGTACAGATTATGTCCATGCCCACTATTATGGCGCATGGTGGTTTATATTGATGTGGGCAGTGATGGCTGCCCTCGGTGTGTTTTATATCATCAAGCGAAAGGTGAAGTGTGCCTCTACACTTGCCCTCCATCTCTCCTTCATCATCATTCTCGCAGGTGCCTTGCTCACGCATATCTCAGCCAAACGAGGAATGATTCACCTTCGCATCGGTCAGCCGACTGACACGTACATGGCTGCATCTTCAGATGACGGCATGGGGATGAAAGAGGAGAAACTTCCTTTCTCACTCTGCCTACAAGAATTCGAGGCTAAGATGCACGACGGCACCCAAGCTGTCGCCGACTACTCCTCTAAGTTTATCGTGCAAGATGGCAACGAAAAGAGCGAGGGACTGGTGTCGATGAACAACATCTTCTCGCATCGCTCCTATCGCTTCTACCAGTCGTCATACGACGAGGATGGAAAGGGAAGCGTGCTTGCTATCAATGCCGACCCATACGGCATCCCTGTCACTTACACTGGCTATGCACTACTCTTTATCTCTCTCATTTGGATGCTCATCGACCCAAAGGCAAGCTATCGCAAACTATTGGCAAGTCCTTTGCTAAAGAAAGGGGCGTTGATGATTGCAATGCTTTTCGGAATGGGTGGAATGGGATTCCATGATGGTTCCTATAACCAAATGATGGCTGCTGGTAGCGGTAATGCTGCCATAGAGGAGAGTTCTATCGAAGGCTCTACCAAGGAAAACCCACAGAATGCCGTCTTGCCCAAGGAAACAGCAGAGAAATTTGGTGAACTGAACATCCTCTACAACGACCGTATTTGTCCGCTACAGACCTATGCCCTCGACTTCTGCAAGAAGATATATGGCGCAAGAAGCTACAAGGGACTGACTGCGGAACAAGTACTGACTGGTTGGATATTCTATGGTGAAACTTGGGAAAATGAGCCATTTATCAAAATCAAGAGTGGCGAATTGAAATCAACTCTTAACTTGCCAGATTATTGCTCATTCAAGACTTTCTTCAACAGGACGATGGGCGGCTACATCATCGGACAATATGTGCAGGAATATTACAATGGAGCACAAGATAAGTTCCATCAACAAGCAGGCGACATCGATGGCAAGATACAACTCATCATGGACTTGCGACAAGGCATCTCTCTCAAGGTTCTGCCTTATACATTCACAAGGAATGTGAGAGCCACCAAGGATCATCCATTCATCAAGGCTGGCACTACTACTTGGTTTTCTCCAACAGATAAGTTGCCGAAAGCCGTGGAGCGCCAGCATGCCCTCTACATAACTAACGTATTCTCACTCCTCTATGGCGATGTGAAGGCAGGAAATATGGAAAGAGTAAACATCTTCTTCGACAAGATGAAGAAATATCAAGAGGTAAGCGGTGGAAACTCGTTGCCATCCAAGACGCAATACAAGGCTGAACGCATCAACAATGCTTTCCCTTTTGCCACCATCCTCTTCATGGTGAACTTGACCCTCGGCTTCATTGCCCTCTTTTACACCATCTATCGCATGACTAAAAAGCATGAAATCAAGGTCTTGGACTATGCACTCCCTATCCTATTAGGTGTATCCTTCCTTGCCTTGACCTTTGGTCTGGTGCTTAGATGGATTATCAGTGGCAATATACCATTGTCTAATGGTTATGAAAGTATGTTGAGCGTGGCATGGCTCGTGATGCTGATAGCCATCTTCATGCAGTTCAGAATCCGCATCGTAATGGTGTTTGGTTTCTTGCTGTCGGGATTTTTCTTACTCGTGAGCCACATCAACCAAATGGACCCTGCGATTGGACAGATGATGCCTGTATTGAACAGTCCGTTGCTCAGCATCCACGTGAGCATCATCATGATGAGCTATGCCTTGCTCTCACTCACCTTCATTTGTGGCATCATGGGCATCTGTATGCACAACTATGGAGAGGAACTGCAAGCATTGAGCCGTCTCTTCCTCTATCCAGCCTTAACTTGCATGGGCTTCGGCATCTTTATCGGTGCCATCTGGGCAAATGTAAGCTGGGGCAACTACTGGAGCTGGGACAGTAAGGAGACCTGGGCACTCATCACCTTTATGATATATGCGGTGGTAGTGCATACCCAGAGTCTGCCTATCTTCCGCAAGCCTCTCGCCTACCACATCTACATTACCCTCGCATTTCTAAGCATCGTGATGACATACTTTGGAGTAAACTACTTTCTAACAGGAATGCACTCGTATGCTTAATTACGAAGAGTGAAGAAAAATGCTTCACACACATAATATACAGAAAAAGCCGCCCTCTTTTCAGAGTGGCGGCTTTTATCATAATACATTCCCCAACCTATGGGAGAGGAAAGACAATTTAAACTTCAAACTTATCTATTGGAAATATCAAATTTCCAGCTTTATCTTTACTTAGCTTCAACTTTTCTGTTACTTAGCATAAGCTACGCTACGAACCTCACGAATGACAGTGATTTTCACCTGACCTGGATAGGTCATCTCATTCTGAATCTTAGTTGCAATCTCATCAGAAAGCTTTGTGCTCTCCTCATCAGTCATCTTGTCGGCACCAACGATAACACGAAGCTCACGACCAGCCTGGATAGCGTAAGTCTTGGTTACACCAGGATAACTCATAGCAATCGCCTCAAGGTCATTCAGACGCTTGATGTATGCCTCGACAATCTCACGACGAGCACCTGGGCGAGCACCAGAGATAGCATCACAAACCTGAACGATTGGAGCCAACAAAGTATTCATCTCCATCTCATCATGGTGAGCACCGATGGCATTGCAGATATCTGGCTTCTCCTTATACTTCTCTGCAATCTTGGCACCATACAATGCGTGTGGCAATTCGCTCTCCTCGTCAGGCACCTTACCAATATCATGGAGCAAACCTGCACGCTTTGCCTTCTTTGGATTCAAGCCCAACTCAGAAGCCATTACTGCACAGAGGTTAGCAGTCTCACGAGCATGCTGCAAGAGGTTCTGACCGTATGATGAACGGTACTTCATCTTACCAATGATACGAATCAACTCTGGGTGCAAGCCATGAATGCCAAGGTCGATGGCTGTACGCTTACCTGTTTCGATAATCTCGTTCTCCAACTGCTTCTTCACCTTGGCTACCACTTCCTCGATACGAGCTGGGTGGATACGACCATCAGCTACCAACTGATGGAGAGCCAAACGGCATACCTCACGACGAATAGGATCGAAAGCGGAGATGACGATAGCCTCAGGTGTATCATCCACTACGATTTCCACACCTGTGGCAGCCTCAAGGGCACGGATGTTGCGTCCTTCACGACCGATGATACGTCCCTTGACCTCATCATTATCGATATGGAACACAGAGACTGAGTTCTCGATGGCGGTCTCAGTAGCCACGCGCTGAATAGTCTGGATGACAATCTTCTTAGCCTGTTGGTTGGCGTTGAGCTTTGCATCGTCCATGATTTCGTTGATATAGCTGGCAGCATCAAGCTTAGCCTGGTCCTTCAAGCTCTCCACCAAGCGCTGCTTAGCCTCCTCGGCACTCAAGCCTGAGAGCTCCTCAAGTTTAGCCTGCTCCTGCTTCTGCATTTTCTCCAACTCCTGTTGCTTTACACCCAAGAGTTTTTTCTCATTCTCAATGCGTTGCTGGCTCTGCTCCACCTCTTGCTTGCGACGTCCAAGTTCCTCCTGGCGCTGGTTGAGCGAGATTTCACGCTGCTTGAGCTTGTTCTCATTCTGCTGGATACGAGAGTTGCGCTGCTGCACCTCTTTCTCCAACTCAGCTTTCTTATTGAGGAACTTCTCCTTCACTTCGAGAAGTTTCTTTTCCTTTACTACCTCGGCCTCCTTATTGGCAGCCTCTATCATTTCATTATATTTTCCCTTAATGACATAACGGAAAATGAAAAACCCTGCAACTCCTCCTAAGATAAGAGCCACGAGAGCGGCGATTATTGTTACTAACATTTATATAATATGTATTTATGAATATTCTTACTTCAAAGCCTCCTCTATCTCGGCAGTCAACTTAGCAAGAATATTATCATAAGGTTCCGTATCATTACGACCGACCTCCTTCTCATATCTCAAGGCAACATCAATGAGCGCCATGTACAAGATTTCCTTGTCGCTCTTGCGTCCCTTGAAGATTTTGTTATACGAGTTGACTATCTCGTCAATCAGTTTTCCCGACTTACGATAGTACTCCTCGTCCTCTCGTGGGATTCTCACGGAGAGGTCGGTGTCATAGACATGTAATCTTATCAATAATTTCTCCTGTGTCTGATCTGCCATAGTGCTTCGGTTTATTGGTCACTCAGAAGCGTGATACATTTGTTCACGTCTCTAATCAGCTTGGCAATGCGCTTTTGAGTAGCCTCCATGTCGGCATCGGAGATAGTCATCATCTTTGCCATCTTGAGGCTATTATAATCGTGCTCAGCCTGAGTCAACTTTGCCTCAAGCTGCTTGATTTTAGCATCACGCTCATCGACCATCGCATACAATTCTGCGTTCTCCTGTTTGATTTCCTCAAACTTGAGTATCATCTGTCTGACGCGGGTCGCAAACGTATTGATTGTTTTCTCATTAGCACTCATTACACTTATTTTTGGCTACAAATATAAAGGAATAATTTGAAAGTAGCAAAAATTCCCTCATATTTTTACTAATTTTAAAAGAATCGGCTCCATATCAGCTCATTTACGAGCTTCTACTTTCCCATTTTTGCCTTTGCTTTCTCTACATCCTCATCTGAAGGACGTGGTTCTTTCTTGGCCAACATGACAACCTGATAGGTAAAGTCGGTGACCCACTTCTGGCTAAAGCCCAGGCGATGATTCAGCTGGCGCAACTGAGCAACAGTCTTCAATACGCTGGCATCACTGAAGTCATTTTTGTTGAAGATATCATTGACTGTTTTCTGAGTCATGTTATAGAGAGCCTTCTTCATGAAAGAAGGAAGACGGAGCTTGAACTTCATCAAGTTGCCCATCAACATCATCAAGTCTTGGGTGAAAGTTTGGAACTGAATCAAATAGACATTGACATCCTGCAACTTGCGACAGTTCTTTCGGATGCTCTGGTCGATTTCCTTGAAATAATCCTCGTCTGTATGATAAATATCCTTCATCATCTTCTTGACATGAGACTTCTCGCCAATACCCAAGCGGTTATTGACGGTAGGCACATGGAAAGTAGACTTGAAGACACGAAGGTCTGGAAGCATCGCCAAATTGGTGATACCGAGCTGAGAAGCCAAGGCTGCCTGGAAGTAAACTCTGACCAAAGTCATGTAGTCTTCCATGCCTCCCACTTTTGTTTCAGATTTATGACTGAATAATTTTGAAAATATTCCCATTTCTAAATTAAATTTACATTATTTTAATTCATTTCGTTTTGCAAAAATACAACAAAATCGCAAAATATCAAAATTCAAGAGCCGTTTTTTGTGATATTCACAATTTTTTCTATCAAAAACCACAATTTTAACCTTAAATATTTTAAAATACGAAAATAATTAGCTAACTTTGCAACGTTTTATGCAAACATCTTTTAACTTATAAAAAATTAGATTAGAGACGATTTTATGAGAGAAGCAAATAGAGGTAGAGATTTAATTAAAGGAGTGGTAATGTTTACGGACTTTATCATTCTAAATGTTGTTTTACTGATTGCCATCAATTGGGACAAATTCAGTGTTCCTTATATTTTTTACAATTCTACCAAGTTGACGCTTTTTGTGGCAAACATCGCCCTATTCATAGGCGAACTGAAGTTTTCGTCTATCATACACGTCAGAAAGATTAGATTTTACAAGGTTTTGGGCAGAACCTTTCAACTGACCCTAACCACTTTCATTTTGTTTTATTTAGCCATGGCATATTTGCTCAAAGGCGGATACGAACTGGTTAAAGTCACTGTTTTCATCAGTATTATCTTCTATGCACTCTTAGTTTTATCAAGATTAGGAGAGTTTTACTTCTTGAAATATTTCCGTTCAAGAGGAAGGAACCAAAAGAACGTCATGTTCATTGGCAACGACCCTGCCATCATGGAAATGTATAACACGCTGATGGAAGACCCATCTGCCGGATACCGTGTGTATGGTTATTACGCAGACAAACAAATACCTAATGCTCCAGAAGATTTGAAATGGTTGGGTGACATGGAAAAATTAAACAATGTAATGATTTCCACCATGAACAATACCATCAATGGCATCCCCAACAACATTGAGGACATTTTCTGTTGCCTCTCACATGACAAGTCAGACCAAATTGTACGCGTCATGCAATTCTGTGAGAAAAACGTCATCCACTTTTTCTATATGCCAAGGCAGTTTGGCGAGTACAAGCTTCATCTCGACCCTCAGCACTACTTAGGAAAAAGTGTCTTTGCCATTCGACAAGAGCCATTGACTTCACCAGGCAACCGTTTCGTGAAACGTACCTTCGACATTTTGGTCAGTGGTTTCGTATGTCTCTGTATGTTACCTTTTTTGCCTATCATCGCCATCATCATCAAGATGCAGAGTCCAGGACCTCTTTTCTTCAAGCAAGCAAGGACGGGTCTCAACGGTCAAACTTTCCAATGCTATAAGTTCCGTTCCATGCACGTCAATAAGGATGCAGACACGGCACAAGCAACGGAGAACGACCCTCGTAAGTTTGCGTTTGGTAACTTCATGAGAAAGACCAACATAGATGAATTTCCTCAGTTCTTCAACGTACTGAAGGGAGACATGAGTATCGTAGGTCCTCGTCCGCACATGTTGCACCACACTGAGGTATATGGTTCTATCATTGACAAATACATGGTAAGACACTTCTCTAAGCCAGGCATCACTGGTTGGGCACAGGTGACAGGTTATCGTGGCGAGACCAAGGAACTTTGGCAAATGGAAGAAAGAATACAAAGAGACATCTGGTACATCGAGCACTGGTCGTTTGCCCTTGATCTCTACATTATGTTCCTAACAGCCAAGAGCATTATCATTCCTGATAAGCATGCTTATTAAGAACATGTACCAACGATAAAAATTACGAACATACAAAATCACAAAGAATTATGAAAGGAATAGTTTTAGCTGGAGGATCTGGAACTCGCCTCTACCCTATCACAAAAGGTATCAGCAAACAGTTGATTCCTATCTTTGACAAACCGATGATATACTATCCAATATCTGTCTTGATGTTGGCTGGCATCAAGGAAATCTTGATTATATCAACACCATTCGACTTGCCTGGATTCCGCAGATTGTTAGGAGACGGCAGTGAATTAGGTGTTCACTTTGAGTATGCAGAGCAACCTTCTCCTGACGGACTGGCGCAGGCTTTCATCATTGGCGAGAAGTTTATCGGAGATGACAGCGTCTGCTTGGTCTTGGGTGACAACATCTTCTATGGTGCTGGATTCAGTGGCCTTCTGAGAGAAAGCGTGAAGGCTGCCGACAATGGAAAGGCAAGCGTTTTTGGCTACTACGTCAACGACCCTGAGAGATATGGTGTGGCTGAGTTCGACCAAGATGGCAATTGCTTAAGCATCGAAGAGAAGCCTGCACACCCTAAGAGCAACTATGCGGTGGTAGGTTTGTACTTCTATCCTAACAGTGTGGTAGAAATCGCCAAGAACATCAAGCCAAGCGCACGAGGAGAGTTGGAAATCACCAGCGTCAACCAAGAGTATCTTTCCCAAAAGAATCTCATGGTTCGTACTCTTCAAAGAGGTTTCGCTTGGCTCGACACCGGCACACATGACAGCTTGTCGGAAGCAAGCACATTCATCGAATGTATCGAGAAGAGACAAGGTCTGAAAGTTGCCTGTCTTGAAGAGATTGCCTACAAGCGTGGCTGGATTGACAATGAGCAATTGAAAGAATTGGCAAAGCCTATGCTAAAGAATGGCTATGGACAATACTTAATGGAACTTGCAGAATCAAAAAGATAAACTTATTGATAAGTAATAAGATGGCATTTTTGAATCTTCACTAAAAAATAGTTTCTTAATCCCCCATATATAATAAGGTGTTTCGACAAGGAAAAGCAGAAAAAAGACAATAAAGGAAATTGAGTCTAACACAAGAATAAGTAAAGAATAAAATAAAATAAAACAAAAAAATAACATTTAATTGTAATGGAAGAAAACAAGAACTTAGAATTAGCGGATCTCCAAGAGAAAGAAGAAAGCTCAAGCATTAACTTCTCGGCGATTTACACAGCCTTAATTCTCAATTGGAAGTGGTTCGTCCTATCTCTTATCATCTGTTTAGGTGCTGCGCACATCTATCTGCGTTACAAAACGCCAAGATACCAAGCTGTGGCAAAGCTCTTGATCAAGGACGATGACCAGACATCAAGCCGTAGAGGTGGCAACTCCATCCAAGCTGCCGCCAACTTAGGTATCATCAGTAACTCTAATGGTATTGACAATGAGATGGAAATCTTGCAGTCAAGAACATTGGCACAACAAGCAGTCTACGACTTGAAGTTGTATGTAAGTTACTACCACGAAGGTAAATTGAAGGATCACATTCTCTATCGTGAGCAAGAAGTCAACATCGACATGGATCTTGACCACCTGAAGAAACTCAATGCTCCGATGAAATTCAAGATCACTCGCGAGGGAAGAAACTATCATGTGACAGGTTCTTACTATGTACCTATCGATGATAACTCTTTCAACCCTACTCCTATCAACATAGACAAGACTTTCTCTGCTCTTCCAGCCACTATCGGCACAAGAGTAGGTATCGTAAGATTCACACAGAACGGCAACTATATGTTGAGAGACGGTGAGTCTTTGAAAGCTGTCATGATTGCTCCTGAAATCGCGGCCGGAAAATACGTTGGAAGCTTAGGTGTCAGCCAGACTTCAAAGACGACAACAATCGCAGAGTTAGTGTTAAGTGACGAAGTTCCTCAAAGAGCTATCGACTACCTCAAGCAGTTGGCTATCGTATACAACCGTCAGGCAAATGAAGACAAGAATGAGATTGCCATCCGTACCGAGCAATTCATCAACCAGCGTTTGGAGAAAATCAACGCAGAGTTGGGTAGCACCGAAGGACAATTGGAAAGCTACAAGAAGCGCAACAACATGGTTGAGCTCAAGATCAACGCCACACAAGCTGTTCAGAATGCCGATCAATATGCACAGAAATTGAGCGAGGCAAACACTCAGGTTGCCTTGTTAGACGAGCTCACCAAGTACATGAATGAGCCTAACAACAAGCATCAGCCTATCCCATCAAACGTAGGTTTGTCTGATGCAAGTGCTACTGCTTTGATCAACGAATACAACAAAATTGCTTTGCAACGCAACCAGTTGCTGCACAGTGCAAACGAGAACTCTCCTACAGTCACTCCACTTACATCACAATTGGATGACTTGAGCGCATCTATCAAGCGCGCGATGAACCAAGCTCGTTCTGGTTTGAACATCCAACGCAATAGCATAGCAGCACAGGCAGGCAAATATCAAGGACAAATCGGCAACTCACCTGAGCAAGAGCGTATGCTGACTCAGATTGGTCGCCAACAAGAGGTAAAATCTGGCTTGTATTTGATGTTGCTCCAAAAACGCGAGGAAAACTCAATCTCCCTGGCTGCTACAGCAGACAAGGGAAAGTTGATTGACAACCCAGTCTTTGCAGGTAAGGTCTCTCCTAAGAACTCTATCATCATGCTCATTGCATTGATCTTAGGTATCGCCATCCCAGCAGGCATATTGTTCTTGTTGGAATTCTTCCGTTACAAGATCGAGGGTCGCAATGACATCGCCAAACTTACCACATTACCAGTTATTGCCGATGTGGCTATCGCAAGCGAAAGAGCCAAGACCAAGGCTGACATCGTGGTACATGAGAACAAGAACAACCTGATGGAGGAAATTTTCCGTAGCTTACGTACCAACTTGCAGTTCTTGATGAAGGAACATGATAAGGTTATATTGTTCACATCTTCTACTTCAGGAGAAGGCAAGACCTTTATCGCATCCAATGTGGCGATCAGTTTTGCATTGCTTGGCAAGAAAGTAGTCTTGGTAGGTTTGGATATTCGTAAGCCTCGTTTGGCTGAGCTTTTCGAAGTGGATGACCACGACCATGGTATAACCAACTTGCTTGTAAAGGACAACATCACATGGGAAAATGTCAAGTCACAGATTGTTGCCTCTGGCATCAATGACAACTTGGATATATTGATGGCTGGACCTGTTCCACCTAACCCAGGTGAACTTGTCACAAGAAGTAGTTTGGAAGAGACCATCGAGGAATTGAAGAAGCATTACGACTATGTATTGTTGGATACAGCTCCTGTTGGCTTGGTAACAGATACTCTTGCTTTGGGTCGTATCGCAAATGCTACCGTCTTCGTATGTCGCGCCGACTATACTCCAAAGGCAAGCTTCGGGCTCATCAACAACTTGAGCGACGAAAAGAAGTTGCCTAACATGAGTATCGTACTCAATGGTGTAGACTTGTCAAAGAAGAAGTATGGTTATTACTATGGCTACGGCAAGTATGGCAAGTACGCTAAGTATGGTAACTATGGACAGTATGGTTCATACAAGAGCTATGGTTCATACGGTGGTTATGGCTCATACGGCAGCTATGGCAATTATAGCAAGAGCCATTATGGTGACATCAATGATGACAGCATCAAGAGATAAGTAAAATGGCAACAATTGCAGTAGATTTCGATGGCACAATCGTAACTCACGAATATCCGAAGATAGGCACTGAGTTACCTTTTGCCACCGATACCTTAAAGATGTTAATCAGAGACCATCATCGCTTAATCCTATGGAGCGTCAGAGAAGGACAGCTCCTTCAGGATGCGATAGACTGGTGCAAGGAAAGAGGCGTTGAGTTCTGGGCTGTCAACAAGGACTATCCAGAGGAAAGTGAATCAAACAACAATCACTTCTCACGCAAGATAAAAGCTGACTATTTCATTGATGACCGCAACATAGGCGGACTTCCAGATTGGGGACAGATTTACCAAATCATAAGCCAAGGAAAAAGCTACAGAAGCCTCATCAAGGAAAGTATGGGAATGACACAAGAACCACCAAAGAAAAAACACTGGTGGAGCCGTGGATAACAAAAAAAGCGCATCATATGATGCGCTTTTTTGTTATTGTCTTATATTCATATCTATATTTACTCCTATTAAAGACTTTCTTTACAACAAAAAAGAGAAAAAACAGATAATAAATAAAAAGCAAAAAAATTAATATAAACAATAATATAAAAAGGCGTGATTCCGAATTGGGATCACGCCTTTTTATATCTATTAAATAACCTTATTCTTAGAAGAAGAGATAACGGTTGTCAACAACCTTTGCGTTGAGATAAAGCTCATTCATGAAGTTACCAGCATACTGCATAGCCTTCTGGCGGCACTTCTGTTCCTGAGACTTCTCATCATACTTAACAGGACGATTAGCCTTGTTAGTAACCTGGAAGAGATAAACACCAGCATTACCCTTTACAGCGTGAGAAGAGAAAGCACCCTTCTTTGTTGCAGAAACTGCACCAGAGAGAGCAGGCTCACTTGCACCACTTGCTGCGATAAATACAGGAGCTGCAAAAGTAATCTGATTAACCTCAGAAACCTTGGCACCCTTAGCCTTAGCTGCGGCGATACTCTTCACACCGTTCAACTTAGCCTCAATCTGCTCAGCCTTCTTGTCCTTGATGACCTCTGCCTTGACAACCTCCTTTACCTGAGCATCGCTCAAGTCACGGTAACCAATACGATGAATCTTATCGAGAACAACTACCAACAAGTGGTCATTGTCACCACACTCATACAAAGGAGATACAGAACCTTCCTTTGCATCGAAGATCCACTTCAAGGCCTCACGTGTAGAATGAATATTGGCTACATAGTGAGTAGAAGTTGTAACATCCTTCAATTCCTGAACCTTGTAACCACTCTTGGCTGCATTCTTCAAGATATCGTCTGCTGTCTGGTTCGCACTTACGAAGCTTGAGAACTTGTTGTAAGCCTCACGATATGTACCAGTTGAGAACTCTACAGGCTTCTTTATAACAGCAGCTACATATTTCTCTACCATTGCCTTGCGATCACAAACCTGAAGAACTACATAACCTTGACCCAACTGAAGTTCAGAAGTAGCGTTTACCGCCTGTGTATTCAAAGCATTGATGAAAGCCTTGTTGTCCTTATCCATAGTCTGAGCGAACTCATACTGACGTGTTGTCATCCAAGCCTTCTCGCCAGTCTGACCATACTTCTTAGCGATAGCCTCGAAATCAGCACCACCAGAGATGGCGTTCTGGATAGAATCAGCCTTTGTCTTAGCCTCTGCCACAGAAGCTGCTGCAACCTGAATCACACGGTATTGGATAGAATCTGGCAACTGTTGCTTGCTCACCAACTTAACGATATTCAATGTATTGTCTGCTGTATTAGCCTTCACTGGAGAAGTAGAACCTACTGCCATAGAATCAAGTTGACCAGCGATATCTGATGGGAAAGCATCCTTACCTACAGGAATACCCAAATAAGATACGTTAGAGTTAGCCTTGCGAACCACCTCTGTTGGGTCTGCCGCAGCAGCCAAAGATGTTTGGTAACCAGCGAATTCCTTATTGAGGGCTGCACGGTCAGCTTGAGAAGCTGCCACCTGGATATCAACGAACTTAATGTCACGGCTCTCAACAGGCTGTTTGAAACGAGCCTTGAGTTCATCATACTTAGCCTTCAAGTCACTCTCCTCAACCTTCACCTTGTCATCCTGGATATCAGAATAAGGGAAAGCTGCCAACTGTACCTTGCTCTCCTCGTTCTCTTCCTTGAATGCCATCTGAGCTTCCACTGGGTTAGAAAGGAAGCAATGAGCAAGAAGAGACTGATACTTCTGAGCCAAAGTCTGCTGGCGAAGAGTCTTCTCGATGAATGCCCAATAGTTGTAAATCTTGGTATACTGCTCCATCATCTGGCTGTTAGCAGAAGGATTAGCCTTCTGAGCCTTGTAATCAGCCAAGAACTTCTGCAAAGAAGAAGCATCAAAACGACCTGTCTGCTGATTGACGAATGGAGTCTGCTGAAGCATTGGGTTTGTACCAGTCTTCAAGATGTCCTGAAGCTCTGCGTCTGTAACAGTAAGTCCCAACTCTTCTGCCTCATGAGCGACAATCTTGTTCTGGATGTAAGTGTTCCAAACCATATCCTTGACTTGGTTCATCTGCTCCTCAGGGAGATTGTCCTGTCCCTGCTGCATCTTAATTACTTCTGAATACTCATCAACGAGTTTTTGGAAATCTTGCACGTTGATTTTCTCACCTAAGACCTCACCGATTTGCTGGCGTTCATTATTCTTTGCAGAATCGCATGAACGGAACGCTTCCTCGGCGATGAATGCGAAGAGGCCGAAACTGATAATACATACCAGAATGACACCTCTTTTTCTAATTGTTCCTAATGCTGCCATTACGTTTTAATTTTTATTTTTGTTTTTATTATTTTTCTATTTCTTTTGACAAAAACCACTCTAAAAGAGTAAGGTACAGCCAATTGACTGCAAAAATACAAAGAAAATCGCAAATAAGGGAATTTTTTTTTGCCTTTTTTGGTTATACATGCCAAAAAGGGCAAAAAACACAAATAAAAAAAGCACTTGTAACGATTTACAAGTGCTTTTTACCGTATATTTATGATAATTTCTACAAAAGATGCAACTGCACCAACTCTATCTTACGAGAGGTAGACTTGATGATTTTAAACTCAAACTTGCCAATCTTGATGACCTCATTGAGCTTTGGAAAACTCTGATACTCATGAAGTATCAAACCGCCCACCGTCATGTACTCATCACTCTCAGGCAAGTCAAGTCCAAACTTCTCATTCACCTTGTCTATCTCCAAACGGGCAGACAAGATATAGTCGCCGTCTGGTGTCTGCTTGGCCACATACTTAGTAGCATCATGCTCATCCTCTATGTCACCGAATATCTCTTCGACAATATCCTCCAAGCTCACCAAGCCACTGGTGCCTCCAAACTCATCTACCACCACGCCCAAGGTCTTCTTCTGCTGTAAAAACATCTGCAACAACTTCTGAGCTTGCATGGTTTCTGGCACAAATGGCATAGTACGGATATGCTCCTGCCACTTCTTTGGATTTCTAAAGAGCTCCGAACTATGGATATAGCCTTCGATATGGTCGATGTCCTCACGATAGACGATAATCTTAGAGTTACCACTCTCCACAAACTTTTGCAACAATTCTTCCAAAGAGGCATCCATATCCACTGCCTGGATTTCCGTACGAGGTACCATACAATCCCTCACTTTCGTATCAGAGAAGTCCAAGGCATTCTGGAATATCTTCACCTCGTCGTTGATGTCCGACTCCTTCTCCGCATTGTCTATGCTGGATTGAACCAAATAGTCAAGGTCTATCTTGGAGAATCCCTCATCTCCAGATTCCTTATCCATCTTGATACCCAAAATTCTCAAGAGAATTTTGCTCAAGAACGTACTAAACTTGCTGATAGGCCATAGCACTACATAGCAAACATACGCTATCGGACTGAAGAACGAAAGCAATCGGTTAGGACTTGCCTTGAAGAAAGTCTTAGGCAGGAACTCGCCAGTGAAAAGGACTATCAACGTAGACAGAATAGTATCAGCAGGCACTGTAAAGCCAGCATCAAAACCTGCAAAGATAGTATTGTCGAAAAGACGCGCTATCAAGATACCATAGATGACAAGGGCGATGTTGTTACCCACGAGCATAGTGCTCACAAAGCCATTTGGATGGGCATAAAACAAAGAAACGAGTCGTTGCGTAAGTCCACTTTTCTCCTTGTCCATCTCTGCCAACATACGATTGGAAGAGACGAAAGCAATCTCCATGCCACTGAAAAAGGCGGAGAAAACCATCGTAACAAGAATGCCAACAATGAGACTTAAATCTATCTGTTCCATTTTGTACTTTAATATATAGACATGATTAGTGCATGAGCGGAATCGTATTCGTTGCGCTCCTTGGTGTAGCTTGTGGACGGATATTCTGTTTCACAGAATCTGGCTGCGTACTCAGAGTATCTCCCTGTGTACCAGCAATATCACCTTTTTCAAAACTACCCTTCGAATTGCTCACGAAATAACGAGTCATCTTCTCATCACTCCAGAAATGAGAACCCTGCAAGGTTCTATCAGGAGTAACCAACTTACTAAACACATCACTTGACAACTCATGCTTATTTTGGTCCCATGTAAGTCGCTCGCTCGTAAAACGAAGTCCATCCTTGGTTAGAATACGAACTCGTCCATAGAGTTTCCACACCTTTTGCTGGTCAAAATAATAAGCCGTGTCGCTCTGTATATAACTATTGATATGAAATTTCTCATCAAACTGCTCCAAGAGAATACCCTTTTCGAAAATCCATCTTGAAGGATTCCTATTGGTATTTACCTCCCATCTCTCAGTGACAATACGATATTTCATCACACCCGAATCGCTGATGAGCGTATTCACACCATACGAAGTCATCATTGCCACGGAGTCACGTGCCAAGATAGCAGGTGCAGTATGTTCCACTTGTTCCTGACAAGCCGCCAGGAACAAGAACATCAACAATCCGAAAAATGCGTTTCTTAATCTATACATTATTATATATATATTACTTCACTCTCCACTTTCTGAACCACTCCTCGTTGAAGGTAAATCCTATGTTCAAACGGAAAGTATTCTCCTTGATCAAGTTGGTAGCAGCACTTCTCACCCACTGTCCACTGATATTTAGGAAAGAAGCATGACGGCTATAACCATTCATGATAGGGATGCAGAATCCACCACTTACAGAATATTCCTTAGGTCCATCAATGCCATTCACCTTGAAATATGGAGTAGCATAACTTGCACCCACGTGGTACTTCACTCTCTGCAAGAACTTGCGGCTATTTTCATTATAACAATACTGCAAGCCGACATTATACTTAGATCGGTCAGTATAGACACCAGACCTCAAGTCATAAGTGCCATCAGCATACACAGGGCAATCCAAGCTTCCCCACTTTTGCAGTGTGTAATCGAAGCCCACCTTCCACTGATTTCCATGATTCCACATCAAACCCACACCATACATATTCGGCAGTTCGAAAGCCTTGTCAATAGTATAGCTTGTAGTATCTGAAGTCGAAGTCTGAGAGTTAGTAGAGATGACATTCATGTCTGCCGCTGCTCCCAAATTATGTCCTGGAGTAAAAGTCACACCTACAGTTGCCCAATCTTTCTTAGAAAGACGAGCCGTATATTGGATACCCAAGTCGAGTCTGTAGCTATTTACTTGAGTTGTATAAGTACGAGTTACAGTATTATAACTGGTATTGCTATATTCATTGGAAACATATTTATTATAGTTTCCCCACAAATAACCAATATTAGCACCTACAGAAAGTCCTTTTACTGGAGAATAGCCCAATCCCAAATAAACCTCATGCAAGCCACCCTCTCCATTATAAGTATTGATATAAGTGACGTTGCTCAAGTTTTCGCCTACAGAACCTGTATGCGCATAATTATAGCCCACATTGGTAAAAGGCAAAATACCGAAACTAAGGCCCAGGTGCTTAGCTAAGCGGAAACCTGCCACTACATATTCGAAATTGGCATTGTTGGCATTCTTCTTCACACCATTCTCGTTGAAATTGGTAATCTGTCCAGAGATTCCCGCATCAAGAATAAAAGACAAGGAATCAATGGAAGAGTAAGACGCAGGGTTGAGATAGTTGACTTGGTTGTGCTCATGAAAACCAAGACCAACGCCATTCATACCACGATTAAAGCCAGAAGTTTGGTCGGACAATACGCCAAGACCATACTGGCTGTATGGAGAATTAGTACCGCTTTGGGCATTAACCATCAAAGTTGAACCCAGCAAAAGGGTTGCTAAAATAAGCTTTCTCATCTATAATAATTAGTCAAAATTACATTCAGAGTGCAAAAGTATTGAAAAAAATCGAGAAAAAAGAAGGAAATATCAAAATAATAAGGTATTTTTGCATCGTGAAACGATTTAAAGATATTTTTAGAGTTTTTTTAGCTGTTTTGTTAATCAATTTAACGGCTGAAGTTTATGCACAGGATTCTATAGGTAACGACCCTACTGAACATTCTGTGCAGCAAGGTTCTATTGACAACACTTTACCTCAATGGCTCGACTCCGTTGACATATCCCTCTTGACTTGCGGACCCGGACAAGAGGTATGGTCATACTATGGGCATACGGCCCTTCGCATTGAAGACCATGCCCACGGCAGTGACTTGGCTGTCAACTGGGGCATGTTCTCCTTCAACCAAGACTATTTCATCCTCCGTTTTGTCTTTGGTTTGACGGATTACCAAATTGGCATTTTTCCCATGTCTCGTTTTATAGATGAATATTCCTACGAAGGAAGATGGGTGAAGCAACAGCGCTTGGCACTCACCAAGAAGGAAAAGTTTGAAATCTTACAAGCCATCAACGAGAACAACCAAGAAACCAACCGCACTTATCGTTACAATTTCTTTTATGACAACTGTACGACAAGGGCGCGCAACATGATCATCAAACATCTCGGCACGCACGTCACTGACTTCAAGAATACCGATGCACAATCCACCTACCGCAAAGAGATTCACCGTTGGAACGAGAACCATCGCTGGGCTCGTTTCGGCAACGACTTGCTCTTGGGTTACAAGGCAGATGCTCCTATCAATAAGGAAGAATGGGAATTCTTACCAGAAAACCTTCTCAAAGATTTTGAGGTAGAGGCAAGAAGAGACACATCGGCTCAACAAGGCAAGCAAGGGGCTGTGTATCCTTCGAAAGTTCAATACATCAAGTTGGTGGACAGCACTTTCTATGTGATACCACCACAAGCAGAGGTCACGACCACGGAGAGTATCACCCCTCGCATGGTAGCTGCCGCCTTGGCCATCATCATCATCGTACTGAGTGGCTTCGAATTCAAAAAGAAGAAAAACTTCTGGTGGTTGGATACCATCCTACTCCTACTCACAGGACTACCAGGCGTGATACTCTTGGCAATGGTCTTCTCCCAGCACCCTACCGTACAGGTCAACTTCCAGATGCTGATACTCAATCCGCTCAATCTTGCCTTCCTGTATCAAGTCACCAAGCGTCTGAAAAAGGGAAAGATGCACTGGTATTATAATGTATGGGGCACGCTCCTCGTCATCTCGTTATTCATGCAGATTTGGCAAGACTACGCAGAAGGCATGGTCATTTTGGCATTATCTTTGCTAATACGTTATGCGTTGAGGTCAACGCTCTACGACCTCAAGCATTAAAAACAACAAGTTAAGAAATAAAAAACAACAAGTTAAGAAATAAAAAGCTACGAGTTAAGGTTTAGAAAACTACGAGTTTACATAAAATATCAAACGAATGATGGTAAATAGATATATCACCGCCCTCTTGGTTGTCCTTGCGGCAACAGGCATGGAAGCGCAGACTTATCAGCAGGCACTGAAGTTTGCGCTCACGGATATATCCTACGATGAATTCATCCAGCAACCGGAGGCGAAGGCATTGGAGGAGGACATCCTCTACGCCATCAAAGCCTTCAAGGAAGCATCTGAAGATGAAAGCATCGCAGAGCATCACCACTTCTTGTCGGCAACACTGTCAGCCGATAATTATGACATTCTGGCAGAGTTTTCACAACATATTTGTTTTTATCCCGTCATTGTGCATAAATATAAAGCACCATACGGGAGCATTGTTATTCGTGGCCCCAACTATTTTGCTGTCAAAATGTAAGCAAAATCAAGGAATATGCCCTTTCATCGGGCTTTTCTTAATGAAAAATTGCTGATTTACAGATATTTTTCGTAAATTTGCAACCAATTTTAAAACATCGAATAACAAATAATAATAAATATACAATGAACTTTAACAAAATTCTTCAGTCGTTGTTCGGCAACAAGTCAACTCGTGATATGAAGTTGATTCAGCCTATCGTAGAGAAGATCAAGGCAGAATATCCTAACATCAAGGCCTTGAGCAACGACGAACTTCGTGCAAAAACAAAAGAAATCCAAAACTACGTGCAGTCTGCTGCCAAAGAGGAAAAGGCAAAGATTGCTGAACTCAAGGCTAAGATTGAAGACACCCCAATCGATGAGCGTGAGGGAATCTTCAACCAGATTGATAAGTTGGAGAAGGAAGCACTCGACAAGTATGAGGTTGCCCTCAACGAGGTGTTGCCTACTGCCTTCAGCATCGTAAAGGATACAGCTCGCCGTTTCGCAGAGAATGAGGAAACGGTGGTAACTGCAAGCGACTTCGACCGCGAGTTGGCAGCCGACCCTAAGAACGACTTCATCACCATCGATGGCGACAAGGCTATCTACCACAACCACTGGACCGCAGGCGGCAATGACCTCAAGTGGGAAATGGTGCACTATGACGTTCAGCTCTTCGGTGGTGTTGTTTTGCACCAAGGTAAGATTGCCGAGATGGCCACTGGTGAAGGTAAGACCCTCGTGGGCACCTGTCCAGTCTTCTTGAACGCCTTGACAGGTAATGGTGTTCACGTCGTAACCGTCAACGATTACTTGGCTAAGCGTGACTCCGAGTGGATGGGACCTCTCTATATGTTCAATGGTCTCTCCGTAGATTGCATCGACAAGCATCGTCCTAACTCTGACGCTCGTCGCAAGGCATACATGGCAGACATCACCTTCGGCACCAACAATGAGTTTGGTTTCGACTACTTGCGTGACAACATGGCCACAAGTCCAGCCGACTTGGTACAGCGCCAGCACAACTACGCCATTGTCGATGAGGTCGACTCCGTGTTGATCGATGACGCCCGTACACCTCTTATTATCTCCGGTCCTATTCCAAAGGGTGACGACCAGATGTTCGAGGAGTACCAGCCATTGGTAGAGCGTCTCTATGAAGTACAGCGCAAGCAAGCCACAGAGTTGCTCGCTGAGGCTAAGCAGAAGATTGGCGAAGGCACCAAGACCAAGAACCAGGAACTTTTGGACGCAGGTTTCTTGGCACTCTACCGTTCATTCAAGGCTCTCCCTAAGAACAAGCCATTGATCAAGTACCTCTCAGAGGAAGGTATCAAGGCTGGTTTGTTGAAGACCGAGGAGTACTACATGGCCAACAACAACCGCGAGATGCCTAAGGCTGTGGAGCCTTTGTACTTCGTTGTAGACGAGAAATTGAATTCTGCCGACCTCACCGACAAGGGTACAGACTGGTTGGCTAAGCAGGTAAACGACAAGGAATTGTTCGTGTTGCCTGATATCACAACAGAGTTGAGCGATTTGGAAGCTCGCACCGACTTGGACGACCAAGCTCGCTTGGACAAGAAGGATGAACTCTTGGCACACTATGGTGTACAGAGCGAGCGTGTTCACACCTTGCAGCAGCTCTTGAAGGCTTACACCATGTTCAACAAGGACGACGAGTATGTTGTCATGGATGGCGAGGTGAAGATCGTAGACGAGCAGACAGGTCGTATCATGGATGGTCGTCGTTGGAGCGACGGCTTGCACCAGGCCATCGAGGCTAAGGAGCATGTAAAGGTAGAGGCTGCCACACAGACTTTCGCTACCATCACCCTCCAGAACTACTTCCGTATGTACCACAAGCTCTCAGGTATGACGGGTACCGCAAGTACTGAGGCTGGTGAGTTCTGGGACATCTACAAACTCGATGTAGTTGAGATTCCTACCAACCGCCCTATCGCACGTAAGGATATGGACGACCGTGTATACAAGACAGCTCGTGAGAAGTATCGTGCCGTCATCGATGAGATCGTTGAGATGCGTGACGCAGGTCGCCCAGTATTGGTGGGTACCACATCCGTAGAGATTTCAGAGTTGTTGAGCAAGATGCTCAAGATGCGCAATATCCCTCACAACGTATTGAACGCCAAGTTGCACCAGCAGGAGGCTCAGATCGTAGCCGAGGCAGGTCGCTCCATCAATGGTAAGGGTGCCGTAACCATCGCTACCAACATGGCTGGTCGTGGTACCGATATCAAGTTGACTCCTGAGGTGAAGGCTGCAGGTGGTCTTGCCATCATCGGTACAGAGCGCCATGAGAGCCGCCGTGTAGACCGTCAGTTGCGTGGTCGTGCCGGTCGTCAGGGTGACCCAGGTTCTTCTGTATTCTATGTATCATTGGAGGATAAGTTGATGCGCCTCTTCGCCAGTGAGCGTATCGCCAAGGTGATGGACCGTCTCGGTTTCGAGGATGGTGAACGTATCGAGAGCCCAATGATTTCCAAGAGCATCGAGCGTGCTCAGCGCAAGGTAGAGGAGAACAACTTCGGTATCCGCAAGCACCTCTTGGAGTATGATGACGTGATGAACCGTCAGCGTACCGTCATCTACGAGAAGCGTCGCCACGCCTTGATGGGTGAGCGTATCGGTATGGATATCGCCAACATCATCTGGGACCGTGTGTTAAACATCGTCAACAACAACGACTTCACAGGTGCCAAGGAAGAGTTCTTGAAAGTTCTCGCCATGGAGATTCCATTCACAGAGGAAGAGTTTGAGACTGGCAAGCGTGAGGACTTGGCAGAGCGTGCCTTCCAGGAGGCGATGGCTTCATTCAAGCGCAAGACTGACCGCATCCAGACTACCGCACTTCCTATTATCAAGCAAGTATACGAGAACCAAGGCGATCGTTTCGAGCGCATCATGGTTCCATTGACAGACGGCAAGCGCATGTACCAGATTCCTTGCAACCTCAAGGAGGCTTACGACTCTGAGTGCAAGAGCGTTGTCAAGGAATTTGAGAAGAGCGTTGTCCTCCACATCATTGATGACGACTGGAAGGAGAACCTCCGTAAGCTCGACGAGTTGAAGCATTCTGTACAGAACGCCAGCTACGAGCAGAAGGACCCTCTCTTGATCTTCAAGTTGGAGAGTGCCAAGGTTTGGGATGCCATGATCAATGATATGTACGACCGTGTAGCAAGCATCTTGATGCGTGGTCAGATTCCAGTTGTAGAACAAGAGCAACCTGTTCAGGAGGCAGCTCCAGAGCAGCGTACTCAGCAAAACTACGTGGAGTCAAAGGTTGACATCGACGAGGAGCGTGAGCGTGCTGAGCGTGCAGCCCAGCAAGCAGCAGCCAACCAAGACACCCGTGAGGGCGCAGGCGAAGTAAACCGCACTCCTTACCGCGCAGAGCGCATGCCACGTCCAAACGACCCATGTCCATGTGGAAGCGGTAAGAAGTTCAAGAACTGCCACGGCAGAAACTTGTAATCACAATGTGATGCTATACCAAGAAATAGGTATTGACATCATCATAAATAATGATAAGAATACCCAGATTTGATGATACTCTCATCATTTCTGGGTATTTTTGTTTTTAATAACATCATTGCTACACGGTTGCAAATATTTATTCGTAATTTTGCAGTCGCAATAATATAATATATAATAAGGTAGGAAGAACACTACCCAAGAGAAAAGATTAGAAAAAAAGTAATAGTATATGAGACTATCAGAACTTAAAACAGGAGAAAGTGGCGTCATCGTCAAAGTATCTGGTCACGGTGGTTTTCGTAAGAGAATCATCGAGATGGGATTTATCAAGGGCAAGAAGGTAGAAGTCCTTCTCAATGCACCACTCCAAGACCCTGTGAAATACAAGATTATGGGCTATGAGGTTTCTCTCCGTCATAGCGAGGCAGACCACATCGAAGTGGTCTCTGTAAATGAAGCAAAAAACGATAAAGAACTCAACAAAGCAGACATCGAAGGCAGAGAACAGGTGAAAGACTCACAAGTGGTAGACAACTATGAAGCCGATGAGCAAGCCTTGGGCGATAAGATGCTCGTGGCTGAAAAAGAGGCTGACCGCCTGCGCCACATCATCAACGTGGCATTGGTGGGAAACCCTAACTGTGGAAAGACCTCCCTCTTCAACTTTGCTTCGGGAGCACATGAGCGCGTGGGCAACTACAGTGGTGTCACCGTGGATGCCAAGGTGGGCGAAGCCGACTTCAATGGCTATCATTTCAATTTGGTGGATTTGCCTGGCACCTATTCCCTCTCAGCTTATTCCCCTGAGGAACTTTACGTGCGCAAGCAACTCATTGAGCATACGCCTGATATTGTCATCAATGTCATCGACACCAGCAACCTGGAACGCAACCTCTATCTCACCACACAGTTGATAGACATGCACATCCGCATGGTTTGCGCCCTCAACATGTTTGATGAGACCGAGAAGCGTGGTGACAACATCGACTACGACAAGTTGGGCGAACTGTTTGGAATTTCCATGATTCCTACCGTCTTCACCAACGGACGAGGTGTAGACAAACTTTTCGAGACCATCATCGAGCTTTATGAAGGCAAGGAAGACACTGACTCACATTATCGCCATATCCATATCAACCATGGACATGAGATAGAGCATGGTATCGAACATATCCAGAAATACCTGAAAGCAGATGACTCCATCCGCCAGCGCTACTCTACCCGATACCTGTCCATCAAGCTCTTAGAGAACGACCGCCATGCCGAGGAATACGTGAGCCACCTCAACTCAGCCAAGGAAATCTTCGAGGCTCGTGACGAGGCAGCCAAACGCGTGAAGGAAGAGACACAGGAAGATAGCGAGACTGCCATCATGGACGCCAAGTACGGTTTCATACATGGTGCCTTGCAAGAGGCTGGCTATGAGCCTGGCAAGGCGAAAGATACCTATCAAGCAACCCACTTGATAGACAGCGTCATCACCAACAGGTACGTAGGCTTCCCTATCTTCATCCTCTTGCTGTTTATCATGTTCTCAGCCACCTTCGTCCTGGGCGAGATTCCAAAGGGATGGATAGAGGACGGCGTGGCATGGCTTGGCGAGACCATCAGTACCTACATGCCAGACGGTCCCATCAAGGATATGCTGATAGATGGTGTCATCGGCGGCGTGGGAGCCGTCATCGTGTTCCTTCCACAGATTCTCATCCTCTACTTCTTCATCTCCTACATGGAGGATTCGGGCTATATGGCTCGTGCAGCCTTCATCATGGATAAGTTGATGCACAAGATGGGGTTGCACGGCAAGTCGTTCATCCCATTGATCATGGGCTTCGGATGCAATGTGCCAGCGGTGATGGCAACAAGAACCATCGAGAGTCATCGCTCACGCCTGATAACAATGCTGATATTGCCGCTGATGAGTTGTTCTGCCCGATTACCGATATATATTATGGTGATAGGCACGTTCTTTGCCTTACAGTATCGCTCGCTCATCATGATTTCGCTCTACCTGATAGGCATTGTGATGGCAGTCATCATGAGTAGAATCTTTGCAAGTTTCGTCATCAAGGGCGAGGACACGCCTTTCGTGATGGAGCTTCCTCCTTATCGCTTCCCTACCTGGAAGGCGATTGGCCGACACACCTGGGAGAAAGGCAAACAGTATCTCAAGAAGATGGGCGGCATCATCCTCGTGGCAAGTATCATCGTCTGGGCTTTGGGGTATTTTCCTCATCATGAGGAGCTTGACAACCAAGCACAACAGGAACAGAGCTATATCGGAAGAATCGGCAAGACCATCGAACCAATCTTCACCCCACAAGGATTCGACTGGAAACTCGACGTGGGTTTGGTTTCCGGTGTAGGTGCCAAGGAGATTGTAGCCTCTACGATGGGCGTGCTCTATAGCAACAACGACAGCTTCAGCGACGACCAAGACTACAACGACGAGGATGGCAAGTACGAGATATTGAAAAAGCAGATGACTTCCGACCTCAAGAAGACATACGGCTATAGTGATGCAGAGGCATCAGCCAAGGCTACGCTCACCGCCTATTGTTTCCTGCTGTTCGTTCTCTTGTACTTCCCATGTATCGCCACCATCGCAGCCATCAAGGGTGAGACTGGCAGTTGGAAGTGGGCAGGATTTGCCGCAGGATACACCACCCTATTGGCATGGGTAGTATCGGCTGTGGTCTTCCAGATAGGAAGTTTGTTCTTGTAACAGAAAAATTGAAATCAAAAAAGAATTCATAAAATAACCGCCGCATATCCCGACATACGGGTATGCGGCGGTTTTGCCTTTTCAGGCACCTAAACACATTATATATAAGTTATAGAGAATGCACATTAGTATTCACCATAGACGTTTGGATTCGAATACGTGGTCTCACCGGAATAATCATCCTCGTCCCAGTCGGAACCGCCATAGCGTCCCTTGGCACAGGCTGGACCTGTAGCTGGATCTTTGCTGATATGTAAAGAATCCGCTATCATTCCCTCACTCTCGATTTGCATCCATTTAACCATTGGTTTATTGTACTTTTTCATAAGATACTATTTTTTTATTTGTTATAAATTACCTTCTTGCTGTTCACGATGTAAATCTCACCCTTCTGAGGAGCATTCACCTTGCGACCCATCAAGTCGAAGTAGACCTTAGGTTGCTGGTCGGCTTGGTCGTAAACGCCCTTGTCGTAACCTTCACCATTGATGCGGTCGATGCCCGTAGCCTCACCATCCTCGAATACCATTCGGTAAGCCTTGGCACTGATTTCAGCACCGCCTTCGCCTAAAGAAGGGAGGTCGAGATAAGCACGGTAAGCTCCCACCATCAAGGTCTTGTTGTCTGCTGCCACTGGATGGAAGTTGCCATCCGTTTGGAGGATATAGCTGCCACCCTTTGCCAACATACTCTCGAAGGTACCCTTCAAAAGGCTGTTCTCGTTCTTTGGAGCAGTAACGGCAGATGAAGCATTCTCATCCACATCGTATGTGATGACGCTCATCACAGGTTTTTTAACTTGAGATGTTGTTTCAGAAGAAGAATCCTCAGTATTGCTTTCGAAGTTCACGCCTTCGAGAAAGCGGTGATATACGTAAGGCACGCCTGGCTCTATGCTCATCGCTTCCACCATCGTGATCGTGCCCTTGTCCTTGTCGGCATTCTGTACCTGATAGAGCTTGTCGAAACCAGTAAAGCTGCCTTCTGCGAGGCTGCTGCCCACTGGCACACAGAGCGTACCATACTTCGACTTCGGGTTGATGCTGACGTATGGCTTCATCGTGCGGTCGCCAAAAGCTTCGTGTCCCCTCAATGCCTCATATCTGTTTGGAACACTATATACTACTACAGGCGAATATTTAAACATATCCGAATAGTGTCTTTTCTTAACTTTATCCATACTAAATTTCTCGCCTAAATAAACAGACGTGAGCTGTATGCAATAATTGAACATATCCCACATGACTTCAACCTTTTGAGTATCAAAACTCGACAAATCCAAGGAAGTAAGATTGCTATAATTGAACATACTACCCATATCAGTAACATTAGAAGTATCAAAATTCGACAAATCCAAGGAAGAAAGAGAATAGCATTCTTCGAACATACTATTCATACTTGTCACATTCGAAGTGTCGAAATTCGACAAGTCCAAGGAAGTTAAAGAGTAGCATCGTGCGAACATGCGGTTCATATTTGTAACATTCGAAGTATTCAAGTATTGTATGCCTTCTATTGTTTCCAGGCAAGCGAAAGGAAAAAACCATGAGCAACAAGTGGTAGGACGGGCTTGTGCAAACGACTCATCAAACACAACCTTGTATATATCATTAATTTCACGACCTGACAAATGCTTATAATACCATCCAGGTTCATCATCGCCTTCATTCAGCAGATACTCTTCGTCACCCAATTGTTTTTTCACCCCATACTGGAAGGTAAGAGTGCCATTGGCAAAGCTAACCCAAGGACGAGGCAGATTATTCCTATCAATAAAATATCCACCCTCCGACTTAGCATAAGTCGTGCCTGTGTTATAGCGATCGTACTCAATGTCACCTTTCAGACTTCTGCAATCTGTAAACATGTTTGTTCCATTGACACCTTCTTTTAAGACGAAAGCATCGCTCACATAAATGGTTGTTAGCAGGCTACAGCCCCTAAACATCTCTTGCATATCCGTCACACTCGAAGTATCGAAGCTGGACAAATCCAAGGAGGTTAGCTTGCTGCAATAAGTGAACATAGTTTTCATGTTCGTAACTTCCGAAGTATTGAATTTCGACAAATCTAATGAGGTTAACATGCTGCAACCATAAAACATATTTAACATTGTCGTAACTTTTGATGTATCGAAGTTCGACAAGTCCAAGGAGGTTAGCTTGCTGCAATAAGCAAACATACCGACCATATCTGTCACATTAGAAGTATCGAAGTTCGACAAATCAAATGAACCAATCTTCGAACACCCTCCGAACATGCAGTTCATAGTCGTAACCAGAGAAGTATTCAAGTTTTCTATACCCTCAATAGTTGACAACTTGGAGCAATAACTAAACCACTGATAGCAAGAGGTAGGACGAACAGTCCCAAAAGACTTGTCGAACACCACTTTCGTGATTTCGCTTCCTTTCCCAAACCACTCTGGTCGCTTTTCGCCATCAGTCAGCAGAAACTCATTATCGCCTATCTTGTAATGGTAACCATATTGGAAAGTGAGGACGCCATCCTTCAACTTCACCCATGGGCGAAGTGGCGTATCCTTGTCCTTGAGGTATCCACCATCGAGGGTGGCATATTCCTTGCCTATGTTTCCATCGCTGAATTTCACATCACCCTCCAACTTGCTGCATCCTTTGAACATATCATCGGCAGAAATCACTTTGCTATTAGTGAAACTCTCTTTCGCATAGATGGTCTGAAGATTAGAGCAATCAGCAAACATATTGCTCATGTTCGTGACGTTGCCAGTGTTGAAAGTTTCCAAATCCAAGGTCTGTAGTCCTATACACCCACTGAACAGATACTGCATGTCTGTCACATTGGAAGTGTTCAAATATTCAAGACCCTCGATAGTTGCCAAATTGGAGCAGCCATCAAACCAATGACTGCAAGATACAGGGCGAGCATTCACAAAAGATTCGTCGAACGCCACCTTTGAGATGCTCGCCGCATGTGGCTCACACCAACCAGGCATACTACCTACACCATTCAACTCATATTCATTGTTGCCTAAAGTGCTCTTCCACTCATATCTAAAGGTGAGCGTGCCATCGGCATATTTCACCCAAGGCCTGCGAGTATACCCCTTGCCTGTGAAATATCCACCATTGACATTAGCATAGTTCTGGTCCACCTTGCTTGAGTTGTAGGAAATATCACCCTTCAGTTTCGTGCAACCAGCAAACATATTTCTGCCTTTCGCTCCATCTTTCAAAACAAATTTCTCTGCCGTCAATATGGTAGTGAGATTAGAACAACCACTAAACATATTGGACATATCATTGACGTTCTTCGTGTCAAATCCCGACAAATCCAAAGAAGCAAGCTTCGAACATTGATAGAACATGCTGTTCATATTGGTAACGTTCGATGTGTTTAGGTATTCTATGTTACAAATGCTCTCCAGATTAGGCATAGATGCAAACCATTGATAACAAGAGGTAGGTCGAGCCTCGGCAAAAGACGCATCAAATTCCACCTCTTTTATATTAGAAGCATACTGAGCCCATTCTGGCGCATTCGAACCAGTATTCAACTCATACTCATACCACACGAGGTAAACCCCTCCATGGTATTTTTCATCATAACAAAAAACCAACCTTCCTGTTGATGTCACACACTTAACATAGGCCTTCTTTTCAGCATGAACAATCAAACCGCCCCCCCCAGAAGAGGATGGCAAAGAAGAGAATGGCAAGCATCCTCCATACCATACTTTTACTTTTTTTCATAATTCATTATTTATATATGTGAGCTATTGATTATACCGAGGAATATTGTGGAGTTTTCCGAAAGAAACAAAAAGAGCAATCGAAGAACTTTATTCATTTCTATAAAACTTTCTGCCGCAAATTTAAAGAAAAAAATCAAAAGTAGGTGTTTCATTCCTCAAGAAAATAGTTTCATTGCTATAAATTAGGTGTCGCATTCGTAGGAATGCGACACCCTAATTAACATTTTATACATATCCCTCACTGTTTTGGCACTTATGTTTTTCATAACTGTAAATAAATTTCATCCCCTATAAAATTACCCTTAAGACTAAAAGAATTTCTCTCGAAGGGAAAAAATATTTAGTGTTAAGGAAAAAAATATTTTCCCTTAAGGGTATTTTTCAAAGTGGTATAAGGGGGTGGTTTATCCCCCCTCTGGCACCACTTCGAACTGTAAAGATTTTTCATGCACTCCATAGTAATTAGATTTCATCTTTCGATTAAGGGTGAAAAGTTAGTGAAAGTCTGCTTTTATTTCAACTTGGGCTTCAATTCATCAGGCGAATCATTCGTGAACATATTCACCGCAGGTGCCGCCTTCGTAAAGAAGTCTGTGATAACATCGGCACTCAATTCTATCGCTGGGTTGAAGTCGGTACTTATCATGTAATTGAGTATCGCACTACGCATCTGAGCAGCCACAAGGCGATGCCCTAAGTCTGTATCCAAATCCATCGTCGTCATCAAGAGCTTACCCTTGCCCACTTTCGCCTCAATCACCATACCCAACTTTCGGCTTACATGCCAAGTATCTATCGGTTGGATGGCTGGCTGGTAATCAGCAGGAAGTTCTCGGAGATTCATCACTTGCGCCTTGTTGAGCAACTCCCACCAATTCAGGTTCGCCCAATCGTCCGTAGGAAAACTCTTGAAGAGCGGATGCTGCTTGTCGATGTAAGCACCCGTGGTATGAGGAGGACGCATCTTAAACCAACTGGTATTCCAGAACACTGGCAAGTAATTCTGTTTCACATCCTCACCCATCTTTACCTTTCCTGCCGCCAAAATCAATACCTTTCCACCCTTTGCAAGAACTTTCTGCGCCTTGGCATCAAGCGAATCGGAGACATAGATGTCCTTTAGCTGAGGCATTTCCACCTCTTGTGGATATACCCAGTAATCCCAATGGTTCTGAGCCAAAGGGGCATTGGAAGAGGCGATGGAGACTGCGAGCGTCAACTTTACTGGCAATTGTACCTTTGCGCCATCAAGACGAGGCAGTTCCACCTTTCCGAGATTGACGTTCTTACCCAATGGCATCTCGCCCCGGAAAAGTTCACCCGAAGCATACACCTGTTGGTTTTCATCCATGATGCGATAGCTCACCTTGGCATCTCGCAAGGGTTCCTTATAAGCATTGTATAGCTCTACCAACACCTCACTCTTCATCTCACTGCCGAAGACAAAACGAGGAAACTTAGCCAAAGGAACGATTGGCGAGCAAAACTCCGTCCAGTCTTTGGCATCACAATACCCCTTCTCGTTCCAATGCACATTGAGCACACCCACGAGAGCCGTTCCCTGACCGCTGTAATCATTCAAGGAAAGCATCTGGAAACCAGCATAATCCTTGGTACGAAGATTGCGCTCGATGTCATACTTGTAAGCCAACGTCTGCAACTTGCCACTGGCATACAAGAACTTATCCGCTTGCGATGCCATGCCATTATCACGAAGCAAATCAGAGAAAATCTCAAAGTTGCGAGCCTTGTAAGCTCCTGTATAGTTGATGGTGTCTTTGAGGTCTGGAAAAGCACACCACTGTCCCATCTCATGCGTCAAGAAAGGTTCGTTATTCTCAAAAGTAATAGGAGTCCTGCCCTTCTGCACAATCTTCAACATATTCTCATTGAAATTGTCCATCGACTGTGGAACATGCTTGTCCCAATCCAATCCACGGGCACCACCTTTCACATGATACTCACTCTTCGGATCCCAAGCCCAGCCTCCACCAACAGAAGCGCCACAATACACACGTCGCTTGTCACCAGTAGCCTTCCACGCATCCACGAAGTTGCCTACCCATTTTACCCAGTTACCCGCAGGCTCATTGCCTGCAGCCAACATACAGAAGGAAGGGTGATTGCCATATTTCTCCACCATTCGTTGGGTTTCCTGCATCAGATAGTGATCGATAGCCATGCCATTTCCAAGTTTTACACCGTGGTTAGGCCAAGAAGGACCTTCCGGCTGTAGATAAAATCCCACCTTATCGGCAGCAGCGAAAGCAGCCTCTGGTGGACAATAGGTATGGAAGCGCATCATGTTGAGTCCATATTCCTTGCATTTCTTAAAGATGCGAATCCACGAAGCCTCATCCGTAGGAGGATACCCCGTCTCTGGAAAACAGCAGTTGCCCACCGTTCCACGCATCCATATCTTCTTTCCGTTCATATAGAACTGTCTGCCCTCGATACCTATCTGGCTCATGCCAAAGGTGGTACTTACCTCATCCTTTCCCATCGTGGCAGTAAGGGTATAGAGGTTAGGCTCAAACTCATCCCAAAGTTTGATGTTCTCACCCATCGGAAGAACGACCATAAACCTGCCATCAGCATCCTTTTGAAGTTTCTTGAAAGAGAAATGGAGAGGAGCGGCAATAGGAGAAGATGATGCAAGCGATTCTTGAGCCGAAGGAGATGCAGACGCAGGTGTTGTTGATAAGTTTGGAGTCTGATTCTCCACGATGTCAAACACGAAATCGACCTTCGCCTTGTCGCCTACGACATCCATCACTACCTTCACCTGCTTTTTCTCCACATCAGGATATACCTGAAGGTTCCGAATATATTGCTGTTGGCGATCCTGCAACTCCATCTTGCCTACGATGCCATTCCAGTTGCCCTGCGTCTGGTCGGTCACGCTATGCGAATCTTGTCCCACACATACATTCTCGATGCCATTGTATACCTTGATGGCAATCTCGTTGTCCGCCCCATATACGATATAAGGCGTAACATCAAACTCATGTGCCACACTCAGCGAGGAATCTCTGCCGGCTAACTTGCCATTGACATATACCGAAGTCTCGATATGCGGACGTTCCAAGAAGAGCAAGACACGTTGCTTCTTCCATTCCTTTGGCACGAAGACACTCTTGCGATACCAGGCATTGCCCACATAATGTTTTTCGGGAGTCAGGAAGAAAGGAAACTTCATCGTACCTATCGGCTTATGCTTGCCATTCGCCAAGGTTTCCTCCATACGATACTTCTGCATAAAGGGATTGAAATAGAAAGACGAGTCGTAGAGACTGCCCGTCCATTGGGTATGCGTACACACATCATCGCCCTTACCATTGGTCAGCATGGAGCCAGGCAAGGTAACCTCGTCACTATATGCGGGCGCATCGCCTTGGGCGAATTGCCATTTGCCACCTAAAGAGATGACTCTATTTTTTCCTACGAGTTGAGTCTGCGCCATCAAAGAGGCACTGAGCACCCATCCCATAGTTGTCAATATCATCGTTTTGTTCGTTTTCATAAATTTTGTTTTCTATATCATAAAAAGCATTGAAATCTTCTCTCATCAACAGAAGTTTTCCCTATCATGAATAGAAGTTTCACACTCCGTTCTTTAGTCTTCACTTAAATATACACATTTTACCTCTTCACCAACTTTAGAGGTATCAGCCTCACGTGGGAAATATACAGGCATATCTTTCTGCAATGGCAAGATGCGAAGTTCCAACTTCTGGCAGTCCTTAGGCAATCGCCATAATCCCATCAAGAAAGGACGACCATTATAGAAGTTGTCGCCGATCAACTTGCCATCTGCATAGAGACGAGCCACATCACCACGATATTCGATATTGAGTAAGACACCCTCACGATTCTCTGGCAAGTTTGTGATTTCATACACGGCTGCATGCTGGAAGTCGGCATCCATTGGCTCTTGCGCTACCTTGTTCACACCCATCGTTATCTGATAAGGTTTGCCAGCCTCCTTGACTTTCTTTAGGGAGACTGACTTTTCCGAAGACATCGCCTTCTTCTGAACATTAACCTCTTCAAGGAACAACCTTCCTGCCGTTTCAGAATCCACAAGATAGATATTTTTGTAGACTGGCTTTGCCAATCCCTTTGCCTTCACGTTCTTCAAAACCTTTCCACCGATGCAAATCTCAGTAGGAATCCCCTTGATTTGTTCCATATAGATATTGCCATTACGCTTGGCTATGAGTTGTGCCGTGGCATACTTGATGCCATCTATATTGACAGGGAAGATACAAGATACACCCGCAGGAATCGTCATAGGCTTCTGAGGAAACTTCACGCTACAGACATCAAACTGCACGTTTTTCTTTGCCGTGAGGTTTTGCAAACGCTCATAGTTGTTGACAAAGACAAAGCCACGATTATCCTTCGAACGATACGACCAGCGCAACTCCTTGTCATCGCCCTTCGCCATATCCTGTTTACTTGGATATGTAGCATCCATCGGAGCTAATACCTCGGCATAGTCGTGCATGAAGAGATGGAGCTTTCTCAAGAGATAATAATGAGGGTTCTTCTGACCGAACTCACCCAATGGAGCCTGAAAGTCATAGGTCTTCACAGGCAAGTCATTATAGTTGGTAGCAATGCTTCGCTGTGTCTCATTGAGATAAACCAGACTGCCATCATCGTTATTGCCTGGCACAAAGCCCGTTGGGTTGGTTCCTCCATGATACATATAGTAGCCCAAGAGATTGCTACCGCTGCCCAACTTGACTACCGCCATGGAATAGGCATCCTCTGGATATACGTACGGACGACGGTGATAGGCAGTCATCATGCCACCTCCCAGCTCACAAGTGAAGTAAGGATATTGCTCATCCCCCTTGTTGAGTCGTTCATTCTGTTCACCCAACTGTTCTGTAGCGATAGCCGTACTGCTACGGAATGCCTTGAAGTTGAAAGCCTTGTAATAGTTGCCCGCCGTCTCGGCTAAACTTCTATCCCAGAATCCATCGGCATAGTCGCCATAAAGCGGAATCATCTCACCAAAAGGCACTGGCGTACGAAGTTCCGGCCATCCCGTACGAGTATAGAAAGGAAGGTCGAAACCTATCTGCTGCGCTATCTTCTTGAGAGCCATCAGATAACTTCCCTTTCCACGATATTCATTATCGAATTGAGCAGCGATGACAGGACCACCATCCTTCCATTGCAAACCTTGCACCTGAGAGAAGATCTGTCGATACAGTTCTGTGGTATATTTCAAGAAAGTCTCATTCTCCTCACGCATCTTGCATCCTTTGGTAAACATCCAGTCCGGGATTCCACCATTACGAACCTCTCCATGACAGAAAGGCCCAAGCCGAAGAACCACAGGCATCTCCTGTCGCTTGCAGATTTCTAAAAAATGGCGCAAGTTGCGCTGTCCACTCCAGTTGAATACTCCTTCCACTTCCTCCACATGATTCCAAAAGACGTATGCAGCTATGATTGTAACACCACCTTGTTTCATTTTCTTCACTTCCTGTTCCCATTCACCTTCTGGTATACGAGAATAGTGCACTTCCCCCATTACTGGCACCACTCGTCTACCATCGAAGATCAAACTATGAGCATCCCATTTGATAGATTGGGTAGGTATCTGCGCATGAGCAGACAGTGAGGTCATCGTCATCAATACCATCGCAAAAAGCTTCAAATTTCTTTTCATTGTTTTATCGTTATTAGTTTATGCTGGCAAAATTAATGCTTTTATTTCACTTTAAGTTTGTCTTATTGTCCAAATACCATTAACTTTTGTCCATTCATCGACAATTTTCACTAAAAATATAGCCATATCATTTTTGGGGGCTAACTTTAAACAAGATAAGCAGCACTCAACAATTAAAATAAACAAATTTATTTTGAATTGTCTGCGATTTATATTATCTTTGCAGAAAATTAATAAAAAGCAAGCAATGATGGAGCAGCAAGTAAAACAAATACCATACGGAGTGGCCGATTTTGCCAAGGTTATTGAGCAGAACCTTTACTATGTTGACAAGACTATGTTCTTGCCAGAAATAGAGAAACAACCTCGCAATCTATTTTTCATCCGACCACGTCGTTTCGGAAAGAGCATATTCCTCAGTATGCTCTACTCTTACTATGACTGCAAGCAGAAGGATAAGTTCCAAGACTTGTTTGGCAACCTTTGGATAGGCAAGCACCCTACCCCTCTGCAAGGCAACTACCAGATACTATATCTTGACTTTTCACAGATTACAGGCAAGATAGATATTCTGGAGGAAAGATTCAATGCGTACCTCTGCATCACTCTTGATGGCTTCATTCGTACCTATTCTGAGTTTTATACAGAAGAGGAGGTTTCTCTAATTCTATCTAAGACAGAACATGCCGACAAGTTGCAGCTTCTCTTCCAAGCTGCCAAGGCACATAACTATCCTCTCTATCTCATCATCGACGAGTACGACAACTTTACAAATGTCGTACTCAATGAGCATGGCGAGAAGGTATATCATGCCATCACCCATGCCGATGGCTTTTATCGCGACGTGTTCAAGAAGTTCAAGGGCAACTTCGAGCGTATATTCATGATGGGTGTCAGCCCTGTGACCTTGGATGACGTGACGAGCGGATACAACATTGGTTGGAACATCTCCATCAAGCCAGAGTTTGATGAGATGCTTGGTTTCTCGACCAAGGATGTCATCGACATGTTCACTTATTACAAGGAGAATGGATGGCTACCTGCTGATTGTGACATCGATGCAATTGTCAACGACATGAAACCATGGTATGACAATTATTGTTTTGCTAAACAAGCCTTGGACAAAAACATAAGAATGTTCAATTGCGACATGGTACTCTACTATCTTCGCAATTACATGGACTATGGACACGCACCAGAAGAGATGATCGACCCAAACACCAAGACCGACTATGGCAAGATGAAGAAACTCTTGCAATTCGACAAACTCGATGGCGAGCGTCGTGGCATCATCCACAAGATAGCCGAGGAAGGACAGATTATCACCCAACTCTATGAGTCTTTCTCGGCCTATCAGATTCCGAAAGCTGAGATTTTCCCAAGTTTGCTGTTCTATTATGGCATGCTCACCATCAAGGGTACTTTCGGAAGCCAGTTGATACTTGGCATACCCAACAACAACGTGCGCAAGCAATACTACAATTACTTGTTGGAGGAATTTCAAGACATCAACTATGTCAACCCTATCAACCTCACCACCCAGTTTACCTATATGGCATTTGAGGGCAAGTGGCAGGAGCCGTTGCAGCACATCGCTGATGCCTACGCCAAGGTATCATCTGTGCGTGACAGTATCGAGTCGGAGCGCAACCTGCAAGGTTTCTTCATGGCATATCTGAACTTGAACGATTATTATATCACAGCCCCTGAGTTGGAACTCAACCATGGCTATTGTGAATTCTTTCTCCTCCCCGACCTCACCCACTATCCTACCAAGCATAGCTATATCTTGGAGTTGAAGGTGCTTTCTAAGAAGGAATTTGACGAAGAGGCAAAGGATGCCTACAAGGAAGATGGCACGCCTATGACCAAAGCCGAAAAACAATGGGCGGATGCCGTAGAGCAAATCAAGCGATATGCCGAGGCTCCACGAGTAGAAGCACTTCGCCAAGGCACAACGTTGCATAAGATTATCATGCAGTTCAAAGGTTGGGAACTGGCAAGAATGGAGGAAGTATAAGAAAAAAAGAAGATATGGACAATCTAAAGATAAAAGATGGATTTAGTGGAGAACGCTCATTAGTGATGCCAGAGATGGTTCGCAAATTGGCAGAGAAAGATTCCTAACAATGTGGCAACTCTCACATCGTTAGGAATTTTATTCTCAATAGATAATGTACCCTTTTAAAAATACGTTGGTTTTGGAAAAAAGGAAAATTTCACCCTTGCCTCCATCCACCCGTAGAAGAGTCCATGACACCAACATTCTCAGGATTTAGTCCCCATACTATCGAAACTTTTGCTGATAAGACAAGGGCTTGGCATTCTTACCAGCAAGCTTGAGAGCAACCAGTTGATTATACACCTTGCGCCCCAACAACTCTGCTCCCGTAGCATCGAAATGAATATTGTCACGCTGCAAAGGAGCATCATGTACATCCACTAAAAATATATTTTTATCCTCCTGTGTCAATCGCATTTGCGCCTCTTCCACTCCTGAGGCATAACCTCGACCAGCATGAGGGATGCTTCCCATGATGACAGGGAGGTTGGCATAACGCTTATTGCCCGTTTTCTTGACCAAGTATTGGCGCACGTAGGCGATGACACCCTTCATGTTGTCATAATAGTAGCGGCTCACCTTGCGGTCGCTCTCTCCCTGGTGCCAGATGAAAGCCTTGATGTCATAGCCGCCCTTTTGCTTGGAAAGTTGCTGGTCGATGCAAGCCCCGATGTTATCCACGAAAGCTTTCAACAAGGACTTGCCTCCCTTGTCGCTTGCTGCCGTAGAGGCGAGATACTCAGGCGATGCACTCCAATACATTTGGTTGGTGCTACCAGTTCGGGTATCTATAGCTGTACCGCCCAAGCTCTCCTTGATGACATAGAAGTCACGCCCCAAGGACTGCTCCAACCAATAATACACCACGGCATCGTATGCCCAGCGACCAGGCTTGTTCTTATTGTATATGCGAGGCCAAAACAACTCAAACTTTCCTTCACCCGAATGAGCACCAGAACCATAACTCCAATAACAATGGTGATACTTATTGGTCTGGATATACTCTGGGAGGAGTTCGTTTCCGACCCTGCCATCTGTATTCGACTGACCCGCCACGATATAGACAGGTGTAGCCTCTCGCTTGGCTTGCGCACTCAACGTCAGGAGTGCCAGGCACAAAGAAATAACGATTTGTCTCATTTTGTTAGCTTGATATAGTTTTTAATTTTATATTTTTTTGAAATTTGAATGGCAAGACCTTAGTTGCCAGCAGGCTTTGTCATATCCGTCATGGCAGAAGGATACCAACGCCAAGTCTTGAAATCATCAGGATGGGCAGTACAAAACAGTTATCTTTCCTCCATGAGGGTCAAACTCAACGAGTGCACGACCATTCTTATGAGTAACCACCAATGACTTTCCATCCTGACTGGCAGAGAGAACCGTATGATCCACCACCAAAGTCAAAGTTTCATGGAAGAGACTTTTGTCTAATGACAAGGAAGGAGTCACGATAATTTCATTCTTGCGAACCTTGGTTTTCAACTTGATGGCATCACGTTCTTTGACGTATGCTGCCACATCATGGAAAGTAGCTATCCAAACGCTATCACGCAATCGGGTCACATAATCGAAATGATTCCACAGCACCTGTGGATCTTTAAAACAATCATAGCCACGATTGATGCCATGCGTCATACCAACGCCCCACTTGCCATCACGAATCAAGCCTTGCACCCATTGTTGGAGCCAAGCCTCATTACGTTTAGAGCCGATACTCACCTGTTCGGTTCTCGTCCCCACTCTACCTTGCGAACAATATGCCACCTTCTCTGGGCTTTTGGCATTGCCAGGATAGAAGAAGGTGCGTGGAAAGACTCCCGTATGTTGCCATATCACGGTGTCATTGTGCTGCACCTCATACCTGAGGGCCTCGCCCTCTAACTTGTTGACATTCTTGTGTGCCCATCCATGAGAAGTCATCTCCTGCCCTTGGTCACTCATCTCACGAATCATCGCCCATGTCATACGAGGCTTTTTCGTAATCAGCACATCCGTAGTGTCACCGATGCTGACCAAATGCTCATAGGTATTGATGGTATTTCCGTTCACACAGAACGAAGCCTTGATACCATACTTCTTTAATTGGGGAAACAACAGAGTATATTGCTCCAACAAGCCGTCATCAAAAGTATAACTGATGGCAGCCTTACAATCACCCTTGAATCGGGCGACACTCACCTGAGACCGTGCGCTCATAGGACAAAGAGCCAAGGCGCACCCAAACAAAATAAGATTCATTTCTTTTTTCATATAAAAACGCTTTAAATTCTATATTATTTAGGTTGTGGTGCAAAATTACCCCCTTTTTATAGAATTCTGTATGGATTATCGTTCATTTATACCGAAAAACGTACAATTTGCCATTTTGCGAAACAAAATACCACTATGCGTACAATCATCCTTACGGCTATTTTTTAGCTTTAACCCACATTGCAGCAAGGTCAAGCCCAGTTGTTAAAGATTCCCAATAAAAAGCCGTTTTTGAACCAAATTCGCCCTAAATTGCCCTTGATTTTGGATAAAGAACTTTAAAATTCCGTTCTTATCCTCTGTAATCCCCAAAATGCTACACCCGCCCGTTTTGCCACTTGGAAAAATGTATGTACCTTTGCACCCACTATGTATATATCCAAGGCAAAGAAATATCGCGACCAGGGAGACGGCACAGCAATTGGCTATGACTACTACCGTCTTACAAAGTCTTACATCGACAAGGATGGCAAGACTAAGCATCGTAGTGTCCTTTGCCTTGGTGAGCTGCCGGGGTTCAGCAAGGAGGAGCGAAACCAACTGGCAACCATGCTCACCACCATGATAGAGGAAGGTCAAAGTGTGATGTGCGACAACCGCAAGCTTTACGAGGAGGCCATGAGCCAGTACGTGAAGTATCGCAGTAGCCGCTATGCCCAGGAAAACGACCCTCGCCTCATTGCTGAGCGCAAGGCCCACGAGGAAGAGGAACGCAAGAAAGCCATCGCCGCCAAGCTTGACACCCTCACCCAGCATGAGGCTCGCATCATAGGCTGCGAGAACCTTTGCAACTCTACCATGCAACTGCTTGACATCCGCAAGTATCTGCATTCCAAGGACTGGACTCGCGACCAGACAGACCTCGCCATCATGCAGATTATCGCCCGTGCCATTTATCCATACTCTGAGCTGAAGACCGTACGCTATCTTCAGGAGAATACGGCTTTGGCTGAGATGTTTGGCATAGCCAAGGAGAAAATCACCAAGGATGCCTTGTACGAAAGTGCCAAGCGCCTGTGGGCGGAGCACAAAGGCCTGGAGGACTGGCTTCATGACAGGGTGTGCAGTATGTTCGGCATCGAGGAGAAAATACTCCTATTCGATATTACCAACGCCTACTTCGAGGGAAGGATGGAGAAGAGTGAGCTGTGCCAGTATGGACGTTAGTTGCCACCTCCATGACCAGGACAGCCAAGGCAGAGACCGTTGCCAAGAAACAGAAGTTCCATGGTAAGTATGTCTTGCTCACCAGCCTTGACGAGAGTGAGGAACTGAACATCTGGAAGTTTTACAATGTCATCAGAACAGTAGAGGAAACTTTTCATGTTCTGAAGACGGATTTAGACATCCGTCCAGTTTACCATAAGAGTGACGATGGCATCAAGGCACACCTCAACCTGGCCATACTTGCTTATTGGCTAGTGAGTGTGACAAAGTATCGTCTCAAGGTCAAGGGACACCAGAATGTTAGATGGGATGAAATCATGCGTATCGCCAGTACCCAAGTTGTCGTGACGGCAAAGGTGGAGACTGCCGATGGACGCATCATAAGCATAAGGCAAAGCACAGAGGCTGAGAGTAAACTCGCAGACATTTACAGTTTGCTAAATATAAACTCGAAGCCTCTGGGGAAAAGAAAATCCATGCTACACCCAAATCGAACTTCAAAAAATCCGGATATTGGAAATCAAGGAGTTACATGATGGATTGCCGCAATGTGGGTTAAAGGCTATGCTGAAAGAGGAAAGAGTATCATGGGATGGTATTTTGGATACAAAATTACTTCCATTTTATTTAAATTAGTGTGGATTATTGTTCACTTATGCTGCAAAACGTACAATTTGCCACTTTGCGGAATAATTATCTAACTTTGGAAGCCAATTACGCCAAATAATAGAGTTTATTGAACAATAGTCTATCTTCATAATCAAGAAAAAAGACTAATTTTGCGGTTAGAAACCAATAATAAAAAAACAATGAAGAAAAGACTAACTACACTCATCTGTATCTTGGCTGTGGCAGCAACATTTCTCCATGCCAAGGACTACAACGTAAGAGACTATGGTGCCGTGGGCGATGGAAAGACACTCGACCACACTGCCATCAATGCAACAATCGACACTTGTGTGGCTCATGGCGGTGGACGAGTCGTACTACCAGCTGGCACTTATCTCTGTGGAAGCATCCGGCTAAAAAGTCATGTGGAGCTACACCTAATGACCGGTTCCAAGATTCTCGCAGCTCCAGCCTCCATGAAGGCTTACGACAAGGCGGAAGAATGGGTAGGTTCTGCTTACCAAGATGGAGGACATACCTATTTAAAAAATAGCCTCATCTATGCCATTGGTGCCAATGATGTCTCCATCACAGGTCGTGGCATGATAGATGGTGAGGGACTCACCAAGAAAGACACCGAGAAAGGCGGAAAGCTGCAAGGGGGCAACATCGGGACTGGTGACAAGGCTATCGCCCTCAAGCAATGTCGCAACATCTTGATACGTGACATTACTATATATAGGGGTGGGCACTTCGGCATCATCCTCACGGGTTGTGAATTAGGCACAATCGACAATATCACCATTGATACCAACCGCGATGGCTTTGACATTGACTGTTGCAAGTATCTTTCTGTTAGCAATTGCAAAATCAACACTCCCCGTGACGATGCCTTGGTTTTGAAGAGTTCATACGCCCTCAAAAAGCCAGTTATCACCGAACATATCGCCATCACGAATTGTATCATCACAGGTTATCAATTGGGCACTTTACTCGATGGCACTTACAAACCAGAGCCTGTAAACTGGGTATGTGGCAGATTCAAGCTCGGCACAGAGTCGAATGGTGGTTACAAGAACATTTCGCTCAGCAATTGCACATTTATGTATAGCAGCGGTTTGGCTTTCGAGGAAGTTGACCAAGGCATCATGGAAAACATCGTAGTCAACAATATCACAATGAACCACGTTCACCATTACCCTATCTACATCACCACTGGTTGCCGCAACCGTGGTCCGAAGGAGCGCACTTCCATTTCCACAGGTCGTGACATCATGATAAGCAATGTCATCGCCAATGATGTAGATTCCTTGGCAGGCATCATCGTGACAGGAATGCCCGATGAGCCACTCCGCAATATCTCTCTAAGCAATATCCGCTTGCAATTCCGCGGAGAAGTCACTGCCGAAGTTGCCAAGAAGACTTATCGTGAACAAGTCACCAACTATCCAGAGCCTAAGTTTACCAAGGAGACCCCTTCCTTTGGATTGTTCGCTCGCCACGTGGATGGATTGGAGGTGGACAATGTCAGCCTCACTACCATGAAACCAGACTATCGCCCAGCCATCATGTTGGAAGATGTGAAGAATGAACGCATCACCAACATCAAGGCTGACATACAAAAAGGAAAGAAAATGATTGTAAAAAAATAGAAAACAATGAAAAAACAAACACTTATCCTCATGGCACTCAGCCTTACTTTGGCGATGCCGGCTTTCGCCCAAAAGGCGATGACAAAGAAAGAAATCGCAGAGAAAGAAAAGACCTTCAAGGCTCTCCAGCATCCTTGGAAAGGCAAGCGTGTGGCTTACTTCGGCGACTCCATCACCGACCCACGCAACAATGGTTCCAAGAAGAAATATTGGGGATTCTTGGAAGATATGCTCGGCATCACTCCATACGTCTATGGCGTGAGCGGAAGAGAATGGAACGACATCCCACGCCAGGCAGACAAGTTGAAGGCAGAGCACGGCGATGACTTCGACGCCATCCTCATCCTCATGGGTACCAACGACTATAACCATGGTGTGCCTATCGGCGAATGGTATACAGAGACCTTGGATTCCGTAAGAGCAGCCATCGGACGTCCAAGCCAGGTGGTCACCCGTCGCCATCGCCACTTTGTGATGGACAAGAACACCTTGAAAGGACGCATCAACATCGCTATGTCAAAGCTCAAGCAGATGTATCCCAACAAGCAAATCGTACTCATGACACCTATCCATCGTGCCATCTTCGACCCCAACGACAAGAATATTCAGCCAGACGAGAACTACGAGAACATGCGTGGCATCTTCCTCGATGAATATGTCAATGCAGTCAAGGAAGCCGGAAATGTATGGGCTGTACCAGTCATCGACCTCAACTCCGTCTCTGGTCTCTTCCCACTTTGCGACGAAGGTGCCAAACTCTTCAAGAGCATCGAGCACGACCGCTTGCATCCAAACGATGCTGGTCACGAGCGCATGGCTAAGACCATCATGTATCAGCTCTCGGCATTGCCTTGCGTCTTTTAGCTGCTTGCAATGCCAAATAGATACTTCTTTAAAGAATCATCTACAAATAAATCATCTGTTAATAAAAAAGGAACCTCTTACTATAGAGATTCCTTTTTATATTTTTATCCTTCCACTCGCTTACTAACCTTCCCAGCGATAAAGGCGATAAACAAGCCGAAGCAAGCGGCAATGCTGATGGCGATGCGAAGACCTGTTGCCTCAGAGAGCCATCCAATGACAGGAGGACCTACCAAGAATCCGAAGAAACTGATGCTCGAAACGATAGTCAAGGCAATGCTCGCCTTCATCGTACCAAGCTTACCAGCGATGCTATAGCAGATAGGCACGGAAGAAGAGATGCCAAAACCTACGAGCAAGAAGCCCAACGTGGCTGTGATGAGATAAGGCAAGGCTGCCGCCATCCACAAGCCGACGACAATCAAGGCTCCACAAGTCTTCAACACCTTGCTTGGTCCATATTTCGTGACAAAGCCATCAGCAAGGAATCGTCCGAGTGTCATCGCTCCCATACCTGCCACATATCCTGCACGAACGAAAGCCTCATCAGGTTTCACCACAGAAGAGAAATACACGCTACTCCAGTCATACACCGTTCCCTCGCAAAACATACCGCCGAAGCCCATCAGTCCGAGTAAGATGAGCGTTGGGTCGATGCTACGGATGGAGAACTTTGGCACATCTTCCTCCTCAGCCTTCGCCATCTCGTCATTGACCAAATAACGAAAACCAATGGCGATAATGAACACAGACATCACCAAGATACAGCCGAAATGCACAGGAATTGGCAGCAAGGTATTGGCAAAGACGGCTCCGATGATACCGCCTGCAAATCCTCCGAGGCTCCACAAGCCATGGAAGGAAGACATGATGTTTCTACCATACATCTTCTCCAACAAGCAAGCCTGCGTATTGGTGGCGATATTCATCAGATTCGCCATCATTCCGAAAGCCACAAGACTCAGAATGAGATGAAAGATGTTACTACTTAGCCCGATGCTCAGCAAAGCCAAGGCATACAACAACTCGCACAACACTAACATCTTCTTGCTACCAAACTTAGTAACCAAGATGCCTGAGAAAGTCATCATCAGGAGTTGTCCAACGGGGATGGCAAAGAGTACCGACCCCAACTGTCCGTTGCTCAAGTGCAACAGATGTTTTACATCTGGTATGCGGCTTGCCCAACTGGCAAATACCACTCCCGGCACAAAATAATAGGCGGCTACCGCCACTCGCTTGCGTGCCAATTCACTCAAATTCATAGTCATCCTATTATATACCTTAATTATATACCTTTATATATACTTTTTATGATTGCGCTTGCCATGAATCCAACAAGCGACTGCAAAATTACGAAAAAAGAATTATATCCATGTTTTTTGAACAAAAAATTTAGTCTTTTCTCGAAAATTAAGAGTAACTTTGCGGCAAATTAAAGAACTGAAGTTTCCCACATAGATAAATTGCTTGTTTTGGAAGCTTGTGAAC